>Ga0272441_10000798_pt1 | contig 69449 bp, 71 predicted proteins | sample SSMProp6N_FD_193582 | JGI IMG/M metagenome (GOLD analysis project Ga0272441, IMG submission 193582) | Marine sediment archaeal communities from Little Sippewissett salt marsh, Falmouth, MA, United States - SSM-Prop-6N | ecosystem: Environmental > Aquatic > Marine > Wetlands > Sediment ...
CGCCGTCCGGTCCGTCTTGTTGGCCACGACAAGCAGTCTAGCTTCAGGATAGCTCTGCCGCAAGTCGTTTATCGACGTAATCTCGTCCCGGCAGGAGTCGCTGCCGATATCCAGCAGGTAGAGGATCAGGTCTGCCCGGGCGATTTTCTCGTAACTTCGCCGAATGCCTTCGTGCTCGATTTCCTCTATCGCTTCGCGCAAACCTGCCGTGTCGGTAAGCCGGAACATGGTTTTTTCATAGATGAAACACTCCTCGATATAGTCCCTCGTGGTGCCCGGCATGTGGCTGACAATGGCCCGTTCCTCACCGAGCAGAGCGTTGAGCAGGGTTGATTTACCCGCATTGGGCCTCCCGATAATGGCGGTCGCAACGCCCTCGCGCAGCAACCTGCCATGCTGGTAGGACTCAACGAGCTTATCGACTTCCTGCTGCAGATTTTCCACCTGCCCGCTCAACTCCTCCCTGCTCTGGAATTCGACATCCTCTTCACTGAAATCAAGTTCCAGTTCAAGCAGCGCGCAGGAATGCAGAAGCTGTTCACGCAATGCGCCAAGCCTCCCGGAAAGCCCTCCGCTCATCTGGTTTACCGCGGTTCGATAAGCCGATTCCGAGCGGGCGTGAATCATTTCACCGATCGCCTCAGCCTGCAAGAGGTCAATCCTCCCGTTCAGGAATGAGCGTCGGGTAAACTCGCCAGGCTCTGCGAGCCTGCATCCGTTGTCGAGCAGAAGCTTCAGCACATGCTTTGTCACCACAGGACCGCCGTGACAGGTGATCTCGACCATATCCTCGACCGTGAACGAATCAGGTGACCGGAACACCAGCACGATCACCTCGTCAATCATCCTGTCACCGTCATACAACTTCCCGAAATGAGCGGTATACCCCGGAGAGTCAGCCAAAGATGTTTCCGGCGAACGAACCTTGGTAAAGACCCTGTCCGCGATAGAAAAAACACCCTCACCGCTCATCCTGACCACAGCAAGCGCGCCGACCCCTACCGGAGTAGCAATAGCTGCAATCGGCTCACCCTGGAGAGGAAGAGAAACTGGTTCATTCATGGTATGTGCGTTCTGTTTACAGTGGGCGGACAACCACCTGATCCGGCAGCATGTCATCAGGAAGTTCAATCATAGTAAGAATAAGAGAAGCAACATCCCCGGTCTTCATCAGTTTTTTCGGCTCAATGCCCGTTTGCTCAAAAAACTCCGTTCCGGTTGAGCCGGGGTTGATACTACAGACACGGATTCCCTCCTCGCGAAGCTCTTCAACGAGTGCTTCGGAAAAACCGTTCAGCCCGAACTTGGAGGCACAGTATGCTGATCCGTTCCTGAACCCTCGCTTCCCGGCAATCGAGGCGACATTGACAATCGTTCCACGTCCGGCCTCTTTCATACCTGATATAACCCGTCGGGTACACAGAAACGCTGCCGTCAGATTGGTTGCCATCAGCCTGCTCCATGCTTCAGGGTCAAGTGTCTCAATGCTGCCAAAGAGACCGAATCCCGCATTGTTAACCAGCAGATCGACGCGCTGATGCGCACGTAAAACCGTATCGAACGCCCGATCAATTTCCTCCTGCTTTGTCACATCCGTCTGCATCCAGGTAAACGACGGGTGTTCGACGACAGACCGGCGCCGGCTGAAACCGTATACCGCCGCGCCTTTTTGCGCCAGCATTGTACAAAGCTCGCGTCCGATGCCCGAACTTGAACCCGTCACCACCGCAGTCCTGCCTTTCAGATCCATAGCTTCATTGTTTTTCTCCCTGTATGCACATCTCATCAAAAGTAAAGAAAAACGATTAGAAATATTAACTTTGCCAACAGACAACCTATCTGCCGACTAACGGAATAAACATCTTGCCTCATCCCCATGGAACAATCAGGGAAGCGAACTATCGCAGAACTCAAAGACAACGTTCTCAACAATACAGGCGGCAGCATACAGGAAAAATTCAACCGGGTGATCTCGCTGGTGCAGGTGCTCCGTTCGGAATGTCCCTGGGACCGCAAACAAACCCCGGAATCACTCACGCACCTTCTCCTGGAAGAAAGCTATGAACTGGTGCACGCTATCGATGAAAACGACGACCAGGAACTGAAAAAAGAACTTGGCGATCTTTTCCTCCATGTAGCCTTTCAGGTGCTGATGGCTGAGGAGTCAGGCAAGTTTACCTTTTCCGGGGTGTTCGATGCCCTCTGTGACAAGCTTATCAGCCGCCACCCTCATGTTTTCGGCCAGACCGTTGCCGAAAATGAGCAGGAAGTCCTCAAAAACTGGGAATCCCTGAAACTGAAAGAAAAAGGCCGAAGAAGTCTTCTCGACGGTGTACCCAAAGCCATGAGTGAACTGCTTCGCGCCTATCGTGTACAGAAAAAGGTTTCCGGTGTCGGCTTCGACTGGACAAACGAGGAAGGGGTACTCGATAAGTTGGCTGAGGAGATCGAGGAGCTCAAGCAGGCGTCTTCAAAGGAGGAAAAGGAAGAAGAGTTCGGCGACCTCCTCTTCACCATCGTCAACTACAGCCGTTTCATCGGCACCAACCCCGAGGACGCGCTCCGCAAGTCAACAAACAAGTTCATGAAACGCTTCATGGCCGTCGAAGAGCTGGTTCGTCAATCAGAAAGAAGCTGGCAGGAACATACCGCCGAAGAACTGGATGCGTTGTGGGAAAAGGTAAAAAAACAGCCCGCTAACTCTGCCGGAAACAGTTTGCAATAGCGTATAGTATTGAAAATCATAACGTCCTGATCCAATAACCTGATCACTCTACTCTCTCATGTACAATCCGTGTTCACAACGAGCGACCTGCTCCGCAGTCGCTGCACTGCTTGCCATGTTACTGCTGCAGCTTTTTGGACTGCAGCAGAGCGCTTCGGCTCAGAGTCTGCAAAGTATTTCAAAGCTCAAGCTGAAAGAAGCTGCTGCTTCACAAAAGATCGAACAGCTGAGGCCCTCCCGACGATTTCTTCAGCAATCATCAACCACCGTACGCCTCTGGGATGGACAGGGCGAGCTTGGCAAGGAGCAATTCCGTACTCTTCCGGAAGTACGCATTCATCTTGGCAGCGAATCAGCAGCATCACGGCTTGAAAAGTGGATGGTATCGTGGTCAACCGAACAAACCGGGTTTACAAAAGTCCTCTACCAGGTCTCGATGTTTCCCTTCCCTTCAGGCTTCAAGAACTGGCAATCACCTCCGGGGATTCTGAAAACAGGCACAGTCGAAAAGTGGTCGGGAACAGGAGAACAGCCGATTTTCACGATCGACCTTTCCACGATCTTTTCCGGCTCGGGATTGACCACGACCAAAATTCTCAAAACCATTCAGCAGAAGAAAAACCTTTCCCTGCAACAGCCGCAGACACTGAAAAAAAACTCTTTGAAAAAGGCGGTCGATCTGCAGCCATCAAAACCGAAGCTACAGCAGTCCAACCTCAAACCAAGGTTCACAGCAGCTACAGAAGCACCGCGGGCATTTTCGATCTATGTCCGTATCATAACACTCAACAATGCCAAAAACCTCGTCGCCGCACCTTCAGAACCGGCTGTCATGCATCTCTCCACTCCGGGTGATTCACAATTTGCCTGGTACGGCGACCCGAACCCCAATCCTGAACAGGTAGAACTCCATGCCCCTGAAATCCGCATCCTGAGCTATAAGCACTATCAGCCCTACCTCTCCGACTGGAGCCGGAATTTCATCGTAACCAAAGACATGCCCGTGTTTGGCTACAGCAAAGGGGATAAAATTTTTATCCCTCGCGATGACGGTACACGAAGCGGCTGGGAGGCGGTTACCGGCGCTATTGGAGATCTTGCAGGATTTGTCGCGGATTGTGTCAACCGGGTTTCCGATGCGTATAACAGTTTGAAACAAAAAGCGCTGAACCTCGCAATTTCACTGGCAAAAAACACTGTTGGATGCGGCAGTACCTGTCAAAATGCATTTTCTTTCGGCCTGAACTACGGCCTTGTCGTTATGGGCATGCCTCCCTCACTGCCGAATTTCGATGAAATGATGAGCATGGGCAAAGACTATCTCATTGCAAAGATTGCTGCCGAAACTTCGCTCTATCTTTCAGAGGATGATGTGGCACAGGCAATCAACTACCTGGAATCGGAAGTAAGAAAAACCGCCGATAACGGCTCGAGCGGCAATCAATGGCTGAGACTGAACCCTGACTTCCAGTATCATGACGCAGTGCTGCTCCTTGAGGTTTCCAATCCGACACCCACAAAAACAGACCAGATAACCTGCCGGATCAACCAGTTCAGAAAAGCGTTTTACTTCCCGTTTGAACCGAAAGAATACTATATCAGCATTCCTCCCGTTAATCCGGGGGATACCATACAGGTCCCGGTCATGCTCAGGCCGAACAATGTCCAGTGCAATAACGGTAAAGGAATGCTGATGTCTGACTGGAACAGGATGATGGAAAACGGGGTGTTGCTGCAGGTATACCCTGGCAAGAACGAGCAGATACTCGTCAAACAATAAATAGATGTGTCTTGGCGAGGGCAGGCTTTTAGTTTCAACAAAATACTTCCTAAATTTACAGTAGTATTCTGACCACAGGGCGCATCTTTTCATGAGTCTCTCATGAGCACCTCTCTGTATTGTCATAAGCGGTTCAACTGCAAGGCGAACGGAGCGCAGAAACCCCGTTCTCTCAGCTCAACGAAGCACTTGAAGCGCAGAATACATAGATCGAGGAGACCTACTGTCAAGATCGTCCTACGACTGAACATACTCAGCAACATAACGAAAGAAGGAGCACCCCTATGCAATCAGCAAAATTTTCAGATATCAAAAAACAGCTGCAGATAGACGATGATACGGTCTACTACTATGCGGTCGATAACAGCGGAAACATCATCCTGCGCAAGAAAACAGATGACTATGAATTGGGACAGAAGGATATCGGCAAGCATGAATCCGATGATTCATGGCAGGACCGACTCGACCTGTAGACATTTTTAAATAGAGCCTTTTCGAGAAGATGCCACCCTGAAGCTCAGGATCTGCCGCCAGCCAAATCTGAAAGAAATGTTCCTGCGGCGCCAAGATACGCTTCATCAGCTTCATGGCTCCCCGGAAAGCTGAACTGAACAGCAGCAACCCCTTTTTGAGCGAGCCTTGAAATATCTCGCTCAAAAAGCTTATCCGTGTAGATTCGGTCTCTCGTGCCCCTCGCGATATGCACCCTTGACATCCTCTCCAGCCGAGAATGTTCAGGAGGAATATCCCCTCCAATGAGCATGACAGCCGAAGCCTCATGCGAACCAAGCAACGCCGCGCGTGAAGCCATAGCAGTCCCCTGTGAGAAACCGTGGTAGACAAGCGTGCCTTCAAGAGAATAGCTGCCTTGAAGGTCTGCAATAACCGCATCGACATATCGAACGTTTTCTTCAATCATCCTTTCGCGGTCCCGGTCAGTCATCCAGCAAGCGCCGACAGTGCCGTTTCTGCTGTAGAAAGGGTGCAATGCTTCAACTGCGCAACAAAGCCAGTCCCGGCTTCCCGTCATACGATCAAGCAAAACAAGCTCGTCCTCTGCAACCTGCCCATAGCCATGGAAACCCACAAGAAGCCGAAACGGCCCCTTGCCGGCAGGCTCCTCGACGAGGCAGCGGCCTGAAACGGCTGTCTGGACGTAATGCGTGGTACTCAACTTTTTCACTTTTGAATTTTGACTTCTTGTCGAACATAATGATCAGGTTTAACCTTCCACTTGAAAACCATATCAGCAAGAATAAGTGTGGCGCATACCAGCATGACCTTTCCCCAATCGGCAAGTCCCAGTGGTACCGTGTAAAAAACCTGGTTCAGAGGGGTATAAAGAACCAGAAGATGAAGAGCAAGGGAGAACGCAACGGCCGCTGTAAGCCAGGGATTGGAAAAAGCCTTTACGGTGAAAATATTTTCCGTTTCTGATTTAGCATGAAAAGCGTTGACCATTTCAAGGAGAACCAGCGAGGTAAACGCCATGGTGGATGCATAAAGATAGTCCGGGTCAGCACTTCCGAGACGTTCCCCCCAGCTCCAGCCTGATGAAAAGAGCGCATGCACATACAGCCCGAGACAAGCGGCTGTAATAACAAAACATACAACGACAAGCCTGACGATCATCAGCCTGTCAACAATAAAAGTATTTTTGGCGATTGGCGGACGCGCCATGAGATTCTTTGCTTTTGGCTCAAACCCGAGAGCAAGTGCAGGCAATCCATCTGTCACGAGATTTATCCAGAGTATCTGGATTGCCACGAGAGGAAGCTTGAGGCCAACAATAACAGCAAGAATTATAATCATCACCTCGCTGATATTTCCGGCGAGAAGAGAGAAAACAAATTTTCTGAGATTATCAAAGATCGCCCTTCCTTCCTCGACAGCTTTGACAATCGAAGCAAAATTATCGTCGATCAGCACCATGGTCGATGCTTCACGAGCAACATCGGTACCCCCCTGCCCCATAGCGACACCAATATCTGCCTGTTTCAAAGCCGGTGCGTCATTGACACCGTCACCGGTCATGGCGACAACATGATCATTTTTCTGCAATGCCGTAACGATATTGATTTTCTGTTCGGGGCTGACCCGGGCAAATATCGAGACCTCCTCGACAACCCGGCCAATATCCTCGACCGTGTCAAGATCTGCACCGGTCATTGCCCGTCCTGTTATGCCCAGTTCGCGACCTATAGCCTCTGCCGTCAGTTTCTGGTCTCCGGTAATCATCACAACCTTGATCCCTGCTTTGCGGCATTTGGCGACTGCATCGATCACCTCCGGTCTCGGAGGATCGTTCATCGCCTGAAGTCCGACAAAAATCAGGTCGTCCTCAGTAAAATCGTCCTGTACACCGACATCTTTCCAGGCGAAACCAAGCACGCGTAAGGCTTCGGCAGCAAAAGCCTCGTTTTTGCGAATGATGGCATCATGGGTAGCCTTGTCGAGCGGAATAACTTCACCATTGTTCATAATCCGCGTACAACGGCTCAAAAGCACGTCGGGAGCCCCTTTGGTATACATCACCTTCCCGCCGCCAGAAACGTCATGCAGGGTAGACATCATCTTGCGCTCCGAATCGAAACCTATTTCGTCGATACGCGGATACCGTTGTGAGACGTTGTCAGGTTCCTGACCATAATGCCGGGCCGAAAGCAGAAGAGCCGCTTCCGTCGGGTCACCGAAAATCCCTCCACCCGGATCGGGCTGGGCGTCGTTGCAGAGCAGGCCAATCCTGAAAAGAAGTTCCAGATCTTCCCTGCCGGCATGTCCTGCCTGTCTGTTATCCTGTACCTCGATCTCTTGCCCGTCTGCATAGATTTTCCTCACGCTCATACGGTTGACCGTCATGGTCCCTGTCTTGTCGGAACAGATAACCGAAGAAGAACCAAGCGTTTCTATCGCCGGAAGGTGACGGACAATAGCGTTGTGTTTCACCATGCGTTGCACGCCCTTGGCCAGCGTAAGGGCTACTACGGCCGGAAGACCTTCAGGAATTGCGGCAACAGCCAGGCTGAGCGCAGTTTTAAAGGTTTCGAGCAGATCCTCTCCCGACATCCAGGTAAGCAAAAACATCAGCACCGCGGCAATGATGACGATGAGAGCGAGGCGACGGGAAAAATGGTTTATCTTTTTCTGCAGAGGGCTTCGGCGCCCGTCCCTGTCGTCAGAAAGAAGCTCGGCAATCCTTCCAAGTTCGGTTTCCATGCCGGTTCCTGTGACAATTGCCGTAGCACGCCCTTTAGAGACAATCGTCCCCGAATACACCATGTTGAAACGTTCGGCAAGCGGGGCTCCGGACGAGACCGAATCCGTTTTTTTGGACACAGGAGTCGACTCGCCGGTCAGCATGGCCTCCTGACACTCCAGATTCATATGGTGCAAAAGCCGTGCGTCGGCAGGAATACGATCTCCTGTCTCAAGCAGAATAACATCACCCGGGACAAGCAGGTTCGTTTCAAGTTTCACGATATGGCCGTCACGCAGCACCTTTGCTTTCAATCCCGAGATTTTTTTCAGGGCTTCAAGTGCTTTTTCCGCCCGGAACTCCTGCAAAAAACCGATGACACTGTTAGCGACAAGGATACCCCCTATTACCGCGCTTTCGATAACATCACCGAGCAAAAGAGAGATAATGACGGCAAAAATCAGCAGCCAGACAAGAACACTTTGAAACTGCTGTCGTACAATCGCCCAGACAGAAATTTTTTCTTCCTCCCTGAGCCGGTTCTCCCCATAACGGGCGATGCGAACTTCAGCCTCCTTCGAGGAAAGCCCGCCTGACGTTGTACCCAGTTTATCGAGAACCTCATCTATGCTGTCGGAAAAAATATCCATAGGCTCTCTAACCACCTATCACGATTTACCGTTCACCAACTCACGATTCGAGCAGCCGCTGCAGACCCTTCAGGGCTATGCCTACCCACTCAGGACGGTTGTTCAGCTCATAGTTCAATTCATAAATAGCCTTGTCCATGAGATAGGAGCGAAGCAAAAGGTGCTGTTCTGTAATATTTTCAGGAATCAGACCGTGTCCTCCAACGGCGGTCGCATATACATCATAGAAATGCTGCCCGGTATAAAAGCTCCACAACTCCGCCCATGGCTCAAGCTTTTCAGCGTCTTCAGGTCTGATAGAACGATCCTGGATCAGTACGTTGAAGGCTGCGTAATGGAACGATCGCATCATTCCGGCAAGATCACGGAACACGGCACGCTTGATCCTGCGCTCGCTGATAGAGCGTGCCGGTTCGCCTTCGAAATCAATGATCACAAAATCCTTACCGGTCCAGAGTACCTGACCAAGATGATAATCGCCATGAATCCTGATCTTTGATGCCGGGATCCTGCGGGCTTTGATATGTGAAAGCCGGTCCAGGATCTCCTGCTCCCGTCCAAGCAGATCAGCCGCGATTCCCTTATAATCTTCCGCGATCCCTTTCATCTGCTCCTTGAGCATCACCATACCTCTTTTCACCTGTTCACGCATGGACTGGTATATGGAGCGCTGATAGAGCGTGGTAAATGCTTCAGGCAGAAAATCAGGGCCAAGATCCGGCGAGGCCAGAGAAAGATGCATTTCTGCTGTTCGCTCAGCAAGCTTGTTAACCATTCCCAAGTAGCTTTCGCCTATCAGCCCGTGCATAATCTCCGGCATCTCGACTGTCTCTCCTCCTATCGGAGGAATTTCAGGGGTCTCTTCGAGCTGCGGCAACAGAACAAGCACCTCTTCATAGTAACGGCGCACATAGTGCAGGGTCTGGCTCCAGGCATCTCCCTCGTTGGGGATAAAGTTCTGCAAAATGCCGAGAGAACAGGTATCCTTGCGACTTCTGGAAAGGTAAAGCGCTCCGAGATAGGCCGGAGAACTCTCAAACGATGTCTTTTCAGTCAAGGTGCGGCAGATTTCAACTTCAGGAGAAATCCCGGAAGATATCTTGCGGTAGAGCTTCAGACAGAGCTTGTCATCATACATGATCGACGTATTGCTCTGCTCCAGACCGAAAATCACGGAGTTCATACTATCATCCTCTTCCAGCGGCAGATACTCCTCCAGTGTCGAGCCCTTTTCGGCTGTCAGTTTGAAGGTCCCCCCCTTCAGGCCTTTTCCGCCGATGATAACATCGAGAAGGAAACGATGGAACTCCTTCTGATAAGTCGCATCGCAAAGATACCCCTCGTTCTCTCCGATCTTCACGCTGCAGATAACCTGCTTCATGAAAAAGTCTTCGTCAGGGTTGAACTCTCCTGTCGGCAGAAATGTCACCGGAAGCTGATACAGATCGTTCGAGCCGCTCGGATAGTGTACCTCGACAATCAGGTAGACCGTGTTTTGACAAGCCGGAACAGGAATGCTATCGTTGACGCTGACCCTGACGATCTTGCGGGCCTTGCCGCCAAACCATCTGCAACCCCGTATATACTGAGGCAGCACTCTGGATTCAAGACGGCCAAGAACCTTGCCGGAAAAGAGGTCTTCCATGGCGCCTACTTTCGCAAACGGCTTGTCGATATAACGTCGGCTCCCGATCTCCTCATCACTCCTGACAAGCTTGAACCAGAAATAACCATAGGGACCCAGCGTAACCGTATACGGCCTTGTGGAAATCCCGGGAAAGTGACTGAGGCTGAAAACCTCTTCAGGAATATATCCTTCGTACTCCGACAGGTCCATGGTGACCGCCTGCGCGTTACGAGACAGATTGATAATGCACAGCATGGTCTCATCCTTGTATGTCCTGGTAAAAATCAGGACCTGCGGATTCTGAGCCTGGATGAAGGATATATCCCCGCGGCTGAGGGCCTTGTATCTGCGGGAGGTGGAGAGCATGTGGCGTGTCCACCAGAGCAGCGAATTGATGTTGCTTTCCTGCACCTCGACATTGGCCCCCTCGTAATGGTATTCCGGATCGATGATTACCGGCAGCTGTAACTGCTGGGGATTGGCTCTGGAAAAACCTGCATTCCGGTCACCGTTCCACTGCATGGGAGTACGGACGCCGTCCCGGTCGCCGAGGTAAAAATTATCGCCCATGCCTATCTCGTCGCCGTAGTAGAGAACCGGGGTGCCAGGCAAAGAAAGAAGCATGATGTTCATCAGCTCGATTTTCCTGCGGTCATTCGACATAAGCGGCGCCAGACGGCGGCGTATACCGAGATTGATGCGCGCCTTCGGATCATGCGCATACACCCGGCGCATATAGTCACGCTCCTCATCGGTCACCATTTCAAGGGTAAGTTCATCATGATTGCGAAGGAAGGATGCCCACTGGCAGTCTTCCTGAATCTCCGGTGTCTGGTCGAGGATATCTATGATCGGAAAACGATCTTCCATTTCCAGCGCCATGTACATCCTCGGCATCAGGGGGAAATGGAAATTCATATGACATTCGTCACCTTCACCGAAATACTCGGCGGCATCTTCCGGCCACTGGTTTGCCTCTGCAAGCAGCATACGGTTCGGAAACTTGCCGTCTACATGTTTACGCAGCCTCTGCAGAAACTTGTGTGTACGGGGCAGGTTCTCGCAGTTGGTCCCTTCCTCAGCATAGAGATAGGGAACCGCGTCGAGCCGCAAACCGTCTACACCCATCTCAAGCCAGTAGTCAAGCACCTTGTATATCGCTTTTTCAACCGCGGAATTTTCGAAGTTCAGATCCGGCTGATGATGATAGAACCGGTGCCAGTAGTACTCTCCGGCGACAGGGTCCCAGGTCCAGTTCGAGGCCTCGAAGTCCTGGAAAATTATGCGGACACCGGAGTATTTCTTCGGGTCACTGCTCCACATGTAAAAATCCCGTTCGACCGATCCCGGCTCGGCCCGCCTGGCCCGCTGGAACCATGCATGCTGGTCGGACGTATGGTTGATGACAAGCTCCGTAATCACCTTCAGTCCAAGCTTATGCGCGTCACCCAGAAAGGCTTTGAAATCGTCGATAGTACCGTAATCAGGATTGACCTCCATGTAATCGGCAATATCGTAGCCGTCATCTCTCAGCGGTGAAGGATAAAAAGGAAGAATCCATATCGCGGTAATACCAAGGCTTTCCAGATAGGGCAGCTTCTGGCGCAACCCTTCAAAATCACCGATACCGTCATTGTTACTGTCAAAAAAAGTCTTTACATGTGCCTCATAAATGATGGCGTCCTTGTACCAGAGCGGTTCAGGCTGATAGGATGCAGATGCTCGCGGCATAAAGTTAACTGATATAATTGGAGATACTTATGGAAATCCCTCGATGATATCGGAAATTCCAGGAAAAATCGAAAACGTTTTTGATCTGCTGAAAGACCTCCCTTAAGAAAAAAGGTTCACCTTGAAAATGTGTACCGGAATATGTTCAGGATTCAGTTCAATGTAGTTCCATTCGCTGTCCCACTCGTAGGTACGCCCGCTCATAAGGTCCTCAACCCTGAAATGATGGGTATGCGGTAACTTGAACGCTTCAAGGGGAAAACGTAGCCACCCGGCATGAGTGTTATGAGGATCGAGATTCACGACCGTCAGGATAATGTTGCTGTCATCCCCGGATCGTTTCACATAACCCATCAGCATATCATGCTCACGCCCCTCGCCTGCGTCAACCCGTACAAATTCGATGTTGTTTGTCTGCTGCAGGGCGGCGTTCTCCCTGCGGATACGGTTAATCGCCGTGATCTCGGCGCGGATATTGCCCGGTCTGTCCATATCCCACTGCTTGATCTCATACTTCTCCGAATCGAGATACTCCTCCTTGCCCGGTTTAACCGGCAGATGCTCGCACAGCTCATATGCAGGAGCGTACATCCCGTAGTTGGAAGAAAGGGTTGCCGCAAGCGCCATTCGGGTAATAAATGTAGCGCGATTGCCGGTCTGCAGCTCTTCATGCAGAATGTCGGGAGTATTCGGCCAGAAGTTAGGCCTCATGTACTCCTTCAGTTCCGTCGTGGTCAATTCCGTGAGATACTCCTGAAGATCGTGCTTGGTGTTTCTCCAGGTAAAGTAGGTATACGACTGATTGAAACCTCCTTTGGCAAGTCTTGCCATCACCTTCGGACGGGTGAACGCTTCAGCAAGAAAAACGGTATCGGGATACTCTCCGGTAATCTCGTTGATCGCCCAGTCCCAGAAAAGAAACGCCTTGGTGTGCGGATTGTCAATCCTGAATATCCTGACCCCTTTCTCAAGCCAGAAAAGCAAAACGCTTTTCAGCTCTATCCAGAGATTTTCCCAGTCCTCCGTCTCGAAATCAAGAGGAAGAATATCCTCATACCTTTTCGGCGGGTTCTCTGCGAACTGAACAGTACCGTCAGGTCGCCATTTAAACCATTGCGGGTGCTCTTTCACATAGGGATGATCGGGTGAACACTGGAAGGCGATATCCAGGGCTACAGAGATACCTTGAGCTTCCGCTTCCCGGACAAACTCCTCGAAATCTTCTATGGTGCCCAGTTCAGGATGAACCGACGTATGCCCCCCATCGCTGCTGCCAATTGCCCAGCAACTCCCTGGATCATCAGGCCCTGCAACAAGAGCGTTGTTCTTTCCTTTACGCTTTGTTACACCGACCGGATGAATCGGAGGAAGATAGACAACATCAAATCCCATACGGGCAATGAGAGGGAGTAGGCGTTTACACTCACTGAACGTTCCGTGTCTGCCCGGCTTCTCAGCCCACGAACGGGGAAAAAATTCATACCAGGCACTGAACCCGGCCTTTTTCTGGTCAACCCTGACCTTGAGAACCCTGCTATACTGTGTTGCCGACTCCTTATCCGGGCTGGACTGCATAAGCCCGTCAAGCTCATCGGACAAGGCCGCCGAAGCAGCTTCATCGGCATTCCCCGAAGTCATCACAGAAATCAGGGCCCTCATCTTTGCACTATCACTCTTTGATGCTCGCTCAGCCGCTTTTTCAACGATGCCCGCGCCAATACGAAATGCAAGGGAAACATCCTGACCCGCCTCGATTTTTTTTATCAGCCCTCGCCTCCATGTCTGAAAATGATCGATCCACGCCTCGATAGTGAACTCATAGTTCCCGGGCTCGCCAACAGCGAACTCTCCCTCCCAGCCGTCATTGAAAAGCGCTCTCATGGGAGAACGTTTCCAGACTCTGGCCGATGCTGACCGGTAGCAGATCTCGGCGCTGATAACGTCAGCACCGTCTGTAAAAATATCAGCCTCCACTCGAACTGTTTCTCCCGGAACTCTCTTCACCGGGTATTGCCCGCCGTCTATCTTAGGTGACACGCGATCGATGATGACACGCCTCCTGCCGTCGAATTTCCGGTTACTGAATAGCGGTTTATGCTGGTAAAATGTGTGATTCATATGTATAATGGTATTGAGGTTTTCACCTGATGCAAAATAGGGAAAAGATGCGGTTGCATGATGTGAAAAAATTGATTTTTTGTTTCACTCACCAGTTAATCCCGAAAACCTCCGAAACAGAGGGGCTTAAAGACATTTTACAACGACAGGAAGAAAGGAAATACCATGTTTGAAGGAGCAAAAGAACGTCTGCACGAGATACACCACCGCATAGAACAGTTACGGGGGTATCTTTGACGTTGACGAACGTTTGCACAAAATTGGTGAACTTGAACAGATTACTGCGGAGCAAAACTTCTGGGAAAACCAGCAGGAAGCCAACAAGATCGTAAAAGAGATCAACGACCATAAACTATGGACTGAAGGATTTCTCACGCTTGAAAAAGAAACCGCTGACCTCAGGGAAGAACTGGAAATCGCCGAAGAACTGGGGGAAGAGTCACTTGCGGAAGAAATAGACTCACGCATCGATTCGATCGAGCAGAAAATCGGTGAGATCGAATTCAAAAACATGCTCTCCGGTAAAGACGATCCCGGCAACGCGCTGCTCACTATCAATGCCGGCGCTGGCGGCACCGAAGCACAGGACTGGGCGGAGATGCTCTACCGCATGTACCTGCGCTGGGCGGAACGTAAAGGGTTCAAGATTTTCACCGATGACTATCAGGAAGGCGATGGCGCAGGCATAAAAACCGCGACGCTTGAGATTCAGGGCCCCTATGCATACGGTTACCTGAAAGCTGAAAACGGCGTCCATCGGCTGGTAAGAGTCTCTCCCTTCGATTCGAACGCTCGCCGCCACACCTCGTTTGCCAGTGTTTACTCCTACCCGGAAGCGCCTCCCGATGCTGAAATAGAGATTCGAAAGGAGGACCTTGAACTTTCCACCTTCCGCAGCGGCGGCAAAGGGGGACAGAACGTCAACAAGGTTGAAACAGCCGTACGCATCAAGCATATCCCTTCAGGGATTGTCGTCTCCTGCCAACAGGAGCGCTCGCAGTTCCAGAACCGTGAACGGGCGACAAAAATGCTGCGGGCACAGCTCTACAAAAAGCAGCGTGAGGAGGAAGAGGCAAGAAAACAGGCCGTTGAGGGCACGAAGAAAAAAATCGAATGGGGCAGCCAGATCCGCAGTTATGTTATGGATGACAGAAGGATCAAGGACCATAGAACAAATTATGAACGGCACGACATCGAGACCGTGCTTGACGGCGATATCGACGATTTTATAGAAAAATATCTTTCGGAATTCACAAACTGATTCCAGAACCCAATCACATAACGCTATTAACGATTCACAACCGACCCCTCTAAGGTCCAGAAGACCGAGCAAACGTGCTGTTGTAGACGGCACCTTGAGATTCGGCGTGCTGACCGATGTCCACTATGGAAACGGCGACCGGGACTCGGAAACACGAGACCTGCACGGCTGTTTTGATTTCTGGGATAACAACAGTGTGGATTTCACCGTCCAGCTGGGCGATCTGATTGAAGGCAAAGGGCCCGAAGCGGAAGAAAATCTCGCCGGAGTCGCAGCCGTACTCAGGAAATACCCCGGCACGCTCTACCATGTTGCAGGCAACCACTGCCTGGGCGCTCCGCTTGAGAACTACCTGAAAGAAACCGGGCTTGATTCGCCCTACTACACCTTCAGCAAAAAGGGAATACGGTTTATCGTGCTGCACGGTATGGATATCAATCCGGAAACCATACCCAAATCAGATACTGACCGGTCAAGGAAAAACCTCCTGATGAGCGATCCCTGGGCAACCCTCTACTGCGGAGCGATCGGTCAGCAGCAGATCAACTGGCTGGTACAGCAACTCGACGAATCGAAGCGGCAAGGTGAAGCAGCGATACTCTTCTGCCATTTTCCGCTCCTGAAGGAAAGCTCCGACAAACCCCACGGACTGCTGTGGAACCATGACGAAGTCACCGATGTGCTCCGTCGCTACAGAAACATCATCGCCTGTATCACCGGGCATCTGCACCGGAGCGCGTACGTTGAGCGCTACGGCATACACTTCCTGACGATGCCGCCTTTCGTAAAACGGAATGACCCTGCGAACTACTCCTGCGGCATGATTGAACTCGACAATACTTTTCTGACCGTTAGCGACCAGAACATGAACCTGCTGCATAAACTGAAAATCACCTGACCAGTCCATGACACGCCGCCATCTCACCATCGTTGTTCTGCTCCTCCTCTGTTCCCTGTTGAACACGGGATCAGACGCGGCAGAAAGCAACAAACCAGACCTGGCTCTTGACGCGACAACAAAGAAGCAGGGAGCGTTCTTTGTCGCGACGGTCAACGGAAGTTCCTCCCGGCCTGATCTCTGGTTCAACGGCGAAAGCTTCGCCATGTTCCGGCAGAACGACGGCAGCTACCGCGCGCTCGTCCCGGTTGAAAACATGCTGAAGCCCGGCAGTTATGCCCTGCTGGCGAAATCGAACGGCTGGAAAGAAAAAATACCGGTAGAGGTCACTTCGAACAACCTGCCCGTACAGAAAATATGGCTCGATAAGAAAACCAACAGCCTGAAAGCCACAAAAGAGGAAAAAGCGCAGGTGAAAGCCGCATTGAGAACCGTCAGCGAGAGCAAGCTCTGGTCGGACCTGTTCAGCTACCCGTCACAGGGAAGAAAATCCAGTCCCTTCGGCGTTACACGCTCGTACAACGGCGCGCCGGTATCGAGCTACCACAAGGGAATAGACATCGCCGTCCCTCAGGGAACGCCCGTCCTCTGTCCGGCAAAAGGACAAATCGTGCTTACCGGCTATGAGGCAGAACGATTTCACGTACACGGCAACACGGTCATCATTGACCACGGCCAGGGACTGACCTCGATCTACATGCACCTGCACACGATTACAGTGAAGACAGGGGACTATGTCGAAAAAGGGCAACAAATCGGAACAGTCGGCAGCACAGGCATCTCCACCGGCGCCCACCTCCACTGGGGGGTTTATTTATACGGCACAAGTGTGGATCCGGAGTTGTTTGTGAGGGAAGAGTACTGACGTAAAGTCAAAAGGAAAAAGGCAAAAATCAAAAACTGAAAGCAGCTGAGTTATTGATGCGTTGAGCTGTTGAATCGTTCAAGAAAAAACAACTGAGCATCAATCCCAACCGCCACATCATGCCGCCCTGTGTAACAAAGCAGGGAAATTAAACTACACCGTTTGTTCCGGAAACCATTCGGAACGGAGTGGGCGAACTGAAGCAATGCGGTCAAAATCCGCGTCTTTGTGAAGAAGAATGGCATCGTGTTCCAAGGCAATCTGCGCTATGCAGCAATCTACTGAGCTCCGCACTGTTATCCCCTTTCTTCTCAGTTCGAAAAATATCCGCGCTGCATCAGACCACGTTCTTTCCGTCGCTTCAAGATAGAGCTGTGATGAAAGATGTCCGTCCAGCAGCTTCCAGTCCTCCTCGCTTTTAGCTCCTTGTAACAGCTCAAGCTGCGTAAGTCGGCATAAAACAGATGTTTCGCCATGAGTCTTTCTTTCAAAGGCATGAACAACATCCCCTGTCCGGTCCCTCAAGAGATCTATCCAAACAGAAGTATCAACAAGAATCATTCCCTGACCTGTCTCATTTTTTTGTAATCAAAATCCTCATAAAACTCAACCTTCCCTGCAAGTTCCGTCAGATCTTTCCGTTTTTTCAAGCGGATCAGAACTTCCAACGCTTCCTCCACCAGCGCCTTTTTGGTTTTCGCGTCACTTACGGAAAAGGCTTCGCGGAGAAGTTTGTCATCAATAACAATATTCGTTCTCATATCCGATATCCTGCCTCATTCTTATCAATTGAAACCAACATTAATGTGTATACAATACACACAAACTATACCTTTCAAATGAAAATTGCAATCACAGATTCACATTGTGGTGATAGTAGGCGAGGCTACGTTTGAACAGCACCTCCGGACACGACAGGAGAAACTGTTTTTCACGAGTGCTATGCAGACTCGTTACTTTCTTCTTCGGAAGGAGTTGAAAAGTCAGGAAGGTCGGGAATGATGTTGTCGATCACCCGGACAGCTCCGACGAAACGCTTTGCGAAATAGTTCTGCTGTAGCCGGTCTTCCGTAACGCCTCTTGATACCGAAGCGTGTATGAAGGTACCGTTGCCAATGAAGATGCCGACGTGGTTGATGCTTTTCCCGCGTGTGTTGAAAAACACCAGATCGCCAGGCCTGAGTTCATCACGCTCGACTTTTTCCCCGATCGAAGCCATTTCAATCGATGTCCGGGGAAGCCGCATACTGAACACCCGTTCATACATGAACTTCACAAAACCCGAACAGTCGAACCCATCAGGCGTCTGCCCGCCCCAGCGGTACCTGACCCCGAAGAACTGTCTGACGTCATTGAAAAAACTGCTCATTGAATATGCTGGCTTTTCCAGCTCCTGCTCTACGACAGACTTGTTGGGCGTAATCGAAGCGAATGATTCGGACGGAACGGCAACGGAGAGGAAAAAGGAAAAACAGATCAGAAACAACGAAGCATGCATACGGCGCGCTTTACCCGAAACGGCACGAAGCCGGCAGAAAACATGTCGGTGCAACATAGACAGGATCGCTTCTGTTGTCGAAAACCAATACGCAGGAGGGAAAGCCGATAAGTTTTGAATTTAGCAGTTTTTTCGCTCTACATCCAAAATTCGGAATGAAATAACTGTAGCGGGAGTCTTTTTATCACAACAAAAGGCCGCACCGTTAAACAACGAGCCTCACGATCATATACAAGGCACAACGAGTCCTTGTGTGCTAACTTTCAGGCCTCGTGATAGATGCCGTTACCCTTTTAGGATCTATTACATCTTCACCTTTACATAACGATTTATGTAAAGATAGTTTACTTCCGGATCAAGCCCCCCAAATCCCCAGGTAGTCCTTTTACAATATGATATCCTTTCAGATTCACCTAATAAACAACGCCCCTGCTCTGGCTATTAAGCAACCTCTCATCACCAATAACTGTTTATAACTTTCATAAAATGAAAGTATCTTACACTAATGCAAACGCTGATCGAACAGATTACCAACGCTGGACTGGGAGATCGCGTTGTCACAGAAGCACAGCTGTCTCGCCTGCTTGATGGCACTCCGCAACGCCGGTACAACCTGGTTAATCGCGCACTGCATTGCGGGGATCTGCTGCGTTTGCGACGTGGCCGTTACCTGCTCTCATCTGCCGTAAAGCAGAGTAAAGTACATCCTTTTGTGCTGGCTCAGGCACTGCAGCCGGGATCGTACATCTCATTCGAAACAGCGCTCAGTTTTCATGGATGGATTCCGGAATCGACACCGATCACCATGTCTGTCACGCCGAATCGACGACGTCAGACTCTCGACATTCCGAAATTCGGTCAATTCCTGTATTACCCGTTAGCGTTGAACACGGGCTGGTTTCTGGAAAACGTCGATCGAGATACTTTTGCCGGACAGAGCTGTCTGATAGCACAGCCGTCACGAGCTTTACTGGATATTTTCTGCCTGCGGAAGCTTGATTTTCCAGGCCTCAGGAGCCTGACCGAAGGCATGCGCATCGACGAGTACGAACTCGCCACTATTGGTATTGACGATCTTGAACGGTTACGCCCGGTCTATCAGCATAAACGCATGGACACATGCATCTCTGCCCTACAAAGGGAACTGATACAATGATCGATATTCTACACAAACGACTGGAGCGTTATTCCGCCTCTGATGCAAAACAAGAGGAGCAGGCACTCAAGGAAATCTTGCAGGAAGTGGCGCTTTACGGGTTATGGCGTGCCGACTTTTTTGAGATCGCTGCCTTTCAGGGAGGCACCTGTCTGCGTATTCTGCATGGGCTGCCTCGTTTTTCAGAAGATCTTGACTTCATTCTGCGCACCCCTGACAAGGAGTTCCGATGGAATCCATTTTTCGACACCCTTGAAATAGTAATGGCTGAATTCGGCATCCGCTGTGAACTTGTTGACCGCGGTAATATGGATCGGACTGTCCGTCAAGCGTTATTGAAGGATGATTCCTTTGCCGGTCAGCTCAACCTTTCATTTTTCGGCGGCCAAAACAGACGCAAATTGAAGGTCAAACTCGAAATCGACACGCAACCGCCTGAAGGCTCTGAATTTGAGTACCGTTATCTCGATTTTCCTCTCGACTTTGAACTCAGCGCCAAGACGCTGTCGAGCAACTTCTCGCTCAAAACTCATGCTCTGCTTTGCAGACCTTATATCAAAGGCCGAAACTGGTTCGATTTCGGTTGGTATGTTACCCAGGACGTCGCGCCAAATCTGTTGCTCCTTGAAAACGCACTCCAGCAATACGGCCCGTGGTCGGGAAAATCCCTGCCCATCGATAAAGAGTGGCTCAATAAAGCATTGAGCGACAAGATCGGTTCCATCGACTGGTCGAAAGCCGCACAGGATGTCGCCCCGTTCCTGCCACCTGTCTTCCAGCAAAGTATCAAGGTGTGGAGCCGTCAATTCTTCGCTGAAAAACTCGCAACATTATTGAAAAAACTTCAATAAAACTTGACGCAGCGATTGCAGTCGATCTGTGATATCAATTTTGGATACGGATGTCCCGAAGTCCAATACTGCTCTGCGCGATTCCCCTGACGATGACATGGTGCAAGTGCTCATTGCGCGTCAAGTCTCAGGCCTCGTAATAGATGCCGTCATCCATTGAGCCTCTAGCACTGCAACTCCTTTTCACCTTGCATCCTCCTCCATCAATGAGTAGCTTTTAATAGGCAGGCACAACAACCTGATCTGTCAGTTACTTTCAGTACCCCGTTTTCAGCAGATGCATGCCGTTCACAGAACGACACGAATTTCCCTCAAGGGCATCTCTGTTTATTGTCGTGAGCGATTCAAGTGCAAGGCGAGCGGAGCGCAGAAACCAGAGTGTACACACAGTACATGAGGATTTCGAGCACCTCTCAACGAAGCAAATGCATCGCGGAACAAATACAATAGAGGAGCCCTCAAGAAACCATAACTTTTCAGGAGGTATCATGGCAGAAGAAAAGCAGTCATTGATTCACACAGCCAAAGACGCTTTGGTCGTTGTCCGGGAGGCGATGATCGTCCTCATTGTCCTGCTCCTGTTTCTCTCGCCGTCACTGATCAACGAAACCATGATCAAAGCCGGGTTTACGAAAGCCTCGTTTTTCGGCGGCACCTTTGAATGGGAAAAACAGCTCAAAGAATCCAGGGCGCAAGTCGAAAAAGCAAATCAGGATCTTGCCGGGGTTCAGGAAAAATTTGTGCTGGTTGCGACAGAGCTGGAGTCGATCAAAGAGGCTGCGCCCCTGGACGAAAAAGCGCGGATCGATAATCTGACGAGGGAGATCATGCTTTCGAGTGCGAAAACAGAGGCCATCCAGAGCGAACTCTCGCTGACCATCGAAAAACAGGACAACATCCTGCAGGAAATCCGTCAGCTTCCCTCCCGACAAGTTCGCGAACCGAGCCGCTGACACCGAAACATTCGGCAAACCATAAAAAAAGTCGGGGGCGCTGTCAATTAGCTGAAGCAGAACCAACAGAAGCTGAGAACACAGTTCTAAAAAACCTGCCGGTTACACGAAGGTTCTTTTTCAAAAGGAAAAAAACGGGCGGCCACAGGGGGCCGCCCCTACGGGGAAAGTCGGAGAAAACCTATTCATCACAAAAAAAAACAATCCAGTCAGCCCCTCTCTCAGCGTTCGTGAAACAGGGTGAACTTATGCATGCTCGATGTCCAGCATATGCGCGGGAGATTGCTGACGGCGATACCGAGTTTGTCGTAGGAAAAGGCAAGCATCAGTTCATCGGACGCGAGGCCGAGACCGGCGTTGCCGCCGGTGTCACCGAGGGTAAAGGTCGGCTTTCCGGTTTTCACCACGTAGCTCGAAACCATCTAGCACGTCGATCCTCCAGAGATGCCGTGAACCGGTTCGCCGCTGTCGAATCCGTAAGCCCTCATAATATGCTGTCCCTGGTAAGGCTTGCAGACGATCAGCACCACGTCCGGTCGCAACGCGTCATCGTTCATGGCTGCAAGCGGCCCGATGATCTCTGCTTCGAACTCGCCATCTTCAAAAGGCATGGTCAAAGACAGGGAGCATCGAAGAGCGTCCATGTTCCCGAACAGCTTTCCGTCTCCGATCATGAATTTCTCCGCGGCCTCGATCGGCATAAGGCTTCCGAACCCTGCCGATATGGCACCGCCGCCACAGTTCTGCTGGTCTTTGGTCGTGTAGAAAGGCCCCGCACCCCTGAGGCAGTCGCCCCACATCGCACACGGAAACGATTTCGGAGCGGTTTGCCCTGAAGAGGCCCCGAATTTTTTCGCCCCTTCCGGCAGGTCGCCAAGCGAAGCGACGAACTTGACCGCTATCGGGTTGTAGGAAAGACCTTCGCTCTCGACGAGTGTTTGCGACAATTGTTCTGGAGTCATGGATCATCATATTTTGCAAGATTTCCGGCGCATCATGTCATAAACCCCGAGCTCCCTCAATCAACCAGCATATCGTTTTTCTCTACATCATTCAATACTTCCATTAACCGCCGCTTGGCCTTATGCCGAGTACGCAATTCAACAAGCATCGCACTCCATTCATCCCGACGTTTGTTCTGCCAATAGACGTTGTACATCTTGCGAAGATATTTGGCAGCTTCCTGGTAAGCATGAGTCTTGACCTCACCGATCAGATTGTCAACGGTAATCCTCCATATCTTCAGGGAAATATCCGGATGACTCTTCGATACAGCCTGAGCTACCTTTTCACTGATATCCCGTCCGCAAATACTCGTCTTACAAAGCTCCTTGTACAGAGCGACAACATCGTCATTTCGCTTCTCAAGAATGGCAATCTCAATCAGTAACAACCGATTTTGGGATAACCTGTACCTTTTTTGTTCAAGGGGTTTCGGATGTCCAACCTCAGGCTGAGGCAAAACCCATGCCCCGGTCTTCATACCAGAAACAAACGGCTGATTTCCGCTCTGCAGATAACCGATGGCAGCTTCGCGCACGACTGACCAGAGACCGATCTTCTCCGCCGCCAGACACAAATCCTTGAATGTTCCCACTGAGGGGGACTCAAAAAAATCCTGTGCACGGTATGCCGCCACAAGGTCTGATTTCCCCTCCTTTTCTGCAACTTCCCGTAAACGTCTCTGCAAAACACAAGCAATCCCAACTGCATGTTCGATTGTCTTGCCGTATCCCTCGATACACCAATACCGCGCACGTTCGAACTCACCGGAATCAAGTAAATAATCGACAAGAGTTTCATAATCCCAACAAGGTTCCGCTTCCCGCTCCAGGAGAGGAATCACCTTTTCTGTCTCTTTACCTCGCTGATAAGCCTCCTTCAACTGAGCCATAACAGTACGACGCCGAAATTTATCGCGCCACTTGTCCGGCCGGGGAACAGGCATCAGCCTCAGCCTCTCTTCGAGAACATGGGCGAGTTCACGCCAATGCAGAATGGTGTAGCGTGCATCATCGAGAAGCCAGTCCGATTCATAGAGCATATCGAATTGATCTTCTCGTATACGATCGAACAGCCAAACCAGTTGTTCCACTCGCGACAGCTTGGTATCGGGAAGCGCCTTCAGGACGATCTTCATGCAGAATGCAATCTCGCTGGCGGTCTCTCCCTCATCATTGGAATTTTCCACCTGTTTGTTACCTCTCTCCCACAGTTTTTCGCCCAGATTGAAAACTGCATCTGCATGCCCCCCATCGAGCAAAGCCTGCAACCGCTGTTGAACATTGGTATAATCAGGAAGTTGTTCATAGTCATCCCAGTGACTCGTCCAGGCATCGATGGCTGTGAGGTCACGAATCTCTTTACGCAGAGAACGGACAAGCTTGTCGATTTTCCCTGTCGCCATCTGATCCCTTTCACGAAGCCACCTGGTCACTGCAGGAAAATCCCGGGAAAGCCCGGCAACGATCACCAGAAGCTCATCCCGGCTTTTCCTTTCAAGCATCGACCAGATCTCCGTTGGCACCCCGTCGCGCTTTTTGGCCGAGGCGCTCCCTCCATCGCAATCATCTGCATCATCCGGCTTACCTGCCAGAGAATCATAGAACTCCAGATAAAGATCATCTTCCGGATCAAGCAGAGGCATCTCCTGTTTCTTCCTTACCTGCTCAGAAGCAGCCAGCAGAACCGCCACAACATGCTTGCATGCACCTCCATAATCATAGGGACAGGTGCAGGTGTATTTGAAATCCCGTTTTCCATCACGCCTCACCGTTGTCACATACTCTTCGCTACCCGAAACCCATGCGGCAATCCACCCATCTTCGGTGCGTGAGAGTTCTGAAACGAAATCAACATAACTTTTGCCGCGAGAATAGATCGTACTACCAACCCAGTCAATAAGCTCCTCTTCGGAAAGTCCTTTCAGCATAGTTCTTATCGATTTCATACAACAACACGTTTAAATCCCGCTATCAGATTTGATTTTGCCTGCAACAAGAACACTTCGGGACGCTATACCCACGTGTAACTCGAATGCTGTTACAGCTAATGAAGAACAACCCTCTCACTGCCCGTTTGTGATCTTTGGCATCGGTTCTGTAGTCAGGATTAAGGTCTATATGAAAGAGACAATCACATCTACAGAATATCCGGCGTTCCTCTTGCCGCATGCCATACTCTTACGATCTCGATGAGTTGTTTATCATTGTCGAGTCTATACACAATCCGGCAGGGCTTGCGAATCACTTCACGAATAAGCGGCTCGTTGAACTCAGGCACGACACGACCGGATTCAGGAAAATCAGCCAACCGTTCTACCGTCTGAAACAGACTCTTGACAAACCGTTTTGCTGCCGAAGGACTGTCCTCTGCTATGAAGGTTGTGAGATCCTTGAGATCATATTTGGCAGACGGTGACCAGATCAGTTGGAAAGCCATTCCTTGAACTCTTCTTTGATCTCTTCATGAGAAATTCCCTTGCCTTCATCGAGTTCACGAAGCCCTTTTCGAATGCCGGAAATAAAGTTAATCCTCTCCTGAATATCTTCCCATGTCGCATCTTCCGGGAGATCCTGAATGTTCCTTATGGCAATTTCCTTTGTAGTCATTTTTACTCCACATTTTGACATCCTAACACCACGTTGTTCAATAGTTTCAGAAACTCTCCATCTATTGAAAATCAGCATGCCCCTGAATTACTCAATCTTTTCTCAAGATACGCAATACTCCGTTTTTCCAAACGACGCCTCCTATTTCGCACTAACCATCTCCTCCACCCGTTCTGAAGCCAGTGCTTCACCTTGATTTCACGACAGTTCCTTTCCGTGTAACCAAAACGGGCGGCCACAGGGGGCCGCCCCTACGCGAAAGTCGGGAACATCAAACAAACGCATTGCACAAAAAATACTATTCAGTCATTGGGAGCAGTTGAGCCGTAACAACAATATCTCACTTCTATATCATCAATCAGACCAAGCCGTAACAGCATAAAGCATTTAGATATTCATCGGCGGAGGAAGGTAAACAGAAGGCTACTCAAGTATCATTTCAGCACTTGGTTTGCTGAGAGCGATCGTCACCTTGACAGTTTCATCTTTCAGTGCAAGCTCTTCTGGGGATGGAAGAAAAGCATATCAATCATTGAGGAGACCTAATACGTCCTTTGGGGATTTCTTGACAAGATTCAGCAACACCAGTGCCGGACCTTGAGGCTTACGATCTCCTCGCTCCCAATGCCGCAACGTAGCGACACTGATACCAAAAGCAGCGGCAAACTCAATCTGAGTCAACATTGTTTTTTGTCGTATGCTTTTCACATTGACCGGCTCTGGCCGGAATTCTTTCACCTTGACTTTCTTGCCTTCAGAATATTGAACCGCCTCTTCCAGTCCTTTCTTTATGCTCTCAAATGTACTACCCATTTTCACCTCTATAGTTTTGAATCAATAGCTTTGTCAACCCAGCCAGCTCATTACGCTCAGCTTTCATGAGGTTATCCCGCTTACTTTTACTGAACGCTGTCAATAGAAAAAGTGGCATTGAAGGATTGTAGTAAAAGTATACAACACGAACACTCCCGCTTTTGCCTTTATTCCTTGTCGCCCACCTCAGCTTTCGAACCCCGCCTGTTCCTTGTATGAGAACTCCAGCAGACGGATTCGTAGCAAGAAAGGATAATAGCAAATCATGCTCCTCTGAACTGAGAAGCTTTTCAGACTTTCTGATGAATTCCGGCAGCTCAACAGTGGTTATATTCATTAACCAATATAATCCATTGGATTACATTTATCAAGGGAACTGATCCATCAGATATTGGAGATCCAGGACGTTGATCCTTAAGCAAAAACCGATGTAACCCGGGCGCAAGACTCGAAAAAGCTTGTTGATTTCACGAAAGTCCCTTTCCATATAACGAAAGCGGACGGCCACAGGGGGCCGCCCCTACGGGGGATAATTACATAAAAGTCTGGGACATACAATTCATAGCGCAAACATACTATCCAATCAGCCCCTCTGTCAGCGTTCATGAATAATGGGATGCTTGTGCATACTCGATGTCCGGCATATCCGTGGGAGATTGTCGACGGCTCTACCGAGTTTGTCGTATAGGAAGGTAAGTATCATTTCATCGGGAGTAGAGGACATTAGACAGCACAACAGCTTATGACTTATCACTATATCACATTTTCCACGTATTGAACAGCAATGCCCCCTACTTCCCTCAAAGAAACCTATGGAATATCACTCCACTGTTCGATTTGAGGTGCTGGTTTGACTGTTTTGCGGAGAGCAGGCGGTGCAGCAGCCTCTTCTTTCTGTGCTTTCTCAGTACGAAGGGCCTGCAGGTGACGACCTTCGCTGTTTGCCGTGTTGATGAGCAGCATCAGGCGAACCCAATAGATTCCAAAACCAAGGAATCCAAGATACTCTACCCAGAATATCCAGCTAATTCCCGGGAAATAGTCAGTGAATGGTTTGTGAAACAGGAACGTGACAATTCCAATTGTCATCAAAACCAAAGGAATTATCTTAATCCCGCGCAACCTCTTCAACCATATTTGCGGACTGGTAAAACTATTCAGTACCTCCTTGAGCTTAGGGCCTCCTCCATACAATACGGAAGCTACTGCGGAGAGGTAGAGAAGCCCGGCTGAGGGCAGGTGCAGGACCGGAAGAAGTCCAGGCTGACAGTAAGGGTGACCGGACACAGAGCAAGGCATAGGAAACAGCGCGACGCCAAACGCAAAAAGGCCGGCAAAGTTATGAATTCTGTTGTCATTCTCGTCAAGCCCACGATATGAAAAGAGAACCCCGCCAAGAAAGGTTAAGAACATAACGAAAAGCGTTCGGGGCACGCCTCCGTCTTTGACAACGAAATAGTAGTCGCTGAGAGAGTCCTGAAGTGAGTGACCTGAAAGAAATCCGGATAATGCTGTAAGCAGAGGCATCCCGACCAGCGCCGCTCCAGCCAAAAAGCGAAGACGGCGATACGTCTTGCCTATACTCTGGTCTGCAAAGCCGTGACTCGTATCCATTTCATCCTCCTTTTGAGTCCGTTGATGTGACGAGCGTATATATCGATTCGAAGCTTTTGAAAGCCAGCATAAATATACTGTATTTATACTTAAATTCAAACGATAGCAAGGAGTCAGCTTTCCTGGTCGTTGATCCGTAACAACAATAACTCAAAACATTGCAACCAATCAGAAAATACAATAGCGCAATAAATCACAAACATTTCCAGATTACGCGATGCGCCATTTGCGATGTAGTCATAGATCTAAAAAATTCGTTGTCGGCTACAATCGTCTTAGCGCAGCACCTCCAGGGGAGATGATGCAGCATCGATCTCGTGAAATTCCGGAGAGGCAGTGAAAAAGATAGTATTGCCAGACTTGCCGGTACCGGCAATCGGCATGTTTTCGTTGAAAGCGACGGTTACCGTCAAGGTGCATCTGTCCGGTTCAAGGAAATTTCACGGCGTCATGCTTTTTTGCGCCGGATGCAAGCTCCCTGCGTCTCTATCTCTTCCTGTTGTAAAAGCGCGACGCGCCGTCCAGAACATCCCAGTTGCTTTCCCGAAAGATAGACCGGCAGCTGTTCACGGTTTCACCTCTTCCTTCCTCTGTCTTTTCCTCGATATCCCGGGGATTGGCGCCGACTTCCGCCCAGAAGAGATTCGCTCCGGCGATCGCCCCGAGCGTACAGGGCTCGTGCGTGCAGTTGCCCGTGACGGAATCGGGCATCCCGAGACGGGTGACGGCAACAATCTGGGCCATGCGCAACTCGCTGATCACTCCGCGTTTTGCCATCGCCGTTCCGGGGATGGGGATACGCCGGGCGGCGCCGCTGAATGAAGGGTCGAAGGACGCCGTGAATGCGATCATCTCAGCCAGTTCCTCGTTCGTGTGCTCCGGACCTACAGGTTCGACGCATGTTCCGACTTCGAGCCCGGCTTCCTGAAAGTTCCGGATACTCTCTTTCCTCTTCTCCGGCGAAAGGGTACTGTCCGTTCCCTCACGCAACCGGAGAGCGTGGTACACGCCTGAAAAGCCCGCGTCCTTGAGCCTCTTCGCGTTCTTCAGCGTCTGGTCGCCGACATTGGCGACCAATGTCGTTTCCAGGTTCAGGTTCCTTCTGATTTCCCCGGCCGCCTCGATGAATCGCTCAAACGGATAACCGGCTGTGGACATCATGAACACCGCATTCGCGCCGTCTTCCTCGAACTGGCGGGCATAGGAGACGGCCTGTTCCACGGATAGCTCCGTCGCTTCGTGAAAGACATCGTTGATCTTCGCGAAGGAACAGAAAAGACAGTCACAGGAACACGGAGCGAGATTAAGAGCGAACTGCGCGTGAACTTCCGCCTTGCCGTCTGAAAGCTCTTTTGAAAGACGATTCGCTTCAGCCATGATCATGTATGCTTCGGCGGAATCCAGCGGTAAACCGAGCAGAAAGACAAGCTCTTCCCGGGAGAGCACATCGCCTGAACACCTCTTTTTCAGTATTTCCTCTATATGCATATGCTATACATCGTTTTGTAATAGGTGATGGTCATCGAGCATCACTGATTGTCTGTACGACAGATTTTCTGAACAACTCCTTAAAATAGCGCATTCCTCCCGGCATTAAAACAATCACCATTCCCAACCTTACCCATCCTCACGCCAACAGCTTCTCAAGCACATCGACAATCCTTTGGGAGGCGGCACCGTCCCATTTTTCAGGGATCTTTGCATGTTTGCTTATGTCTCCTCCGGCAGCTTCGTTGATACTCTGAAGAATATCCTCTTCCCTGTCTCCGACAAGAATGTTGGTACCAATCTCGATGGTAGCCGGACTGGGCGTTTCGTCAAGCATGGTAAGACAGGGTACTTTCATAACGGTTGACTCCGTCTGGACAGCGCTGGAATCGGTCAGGATGAAGGAAGCATCCTTCACAAGCCGCAGCAGCTCGACATAGCCTGCCGATGGCCTGACCTGAACACCAGAAACCATGGTAAATGCAGGCTCCATCTCATGCTGCTTCAAAACCGCTGCAACTTCGGGATCAAGCAGCATCAATACCTGCTGTTTCCCGGCCAGAACGTTTACCAGACGCTCAATTTTCTTGAGGATTTCCAGATCGTCCAGTGTAGCCGCACGGTCGAGAAGAACCAGCGCATACTTTTTGGGTTCCACTCCACTGTCGTCTACAACCGTTGAATCGTTTGCCCTGCTGATGACAGCGGCAAGACTGTCAATAGCCACCTCACCGACAAAGAAGACCCTCTCCTCGTCGAACCCTTCATTGATGAGGTTATACTCACCGCTGTGCTCACTGACAAAGAGAATATCGGAAACCGAATCAATAAGCTTTCTGTTGATTTCCGCGGGCGAACGTCGATTGTAGTCCCGCATTCCGGCCCCGACAGTTGCAACAGGGAGACTGAGCTTTGCTGCCGCGAGAGCGGCTGCGAGAGCAACATCGTCATCTCCTCCGACAACGGCAAGATCAGGTTGTTCTGTAAGCAGAAGGGATTCAAAAGCTTTCATCGCCGATGCGGTTCGTCCGACGGGCGTATCGCCTGAAGTTTCGATCGGAATAACCTTCTCTGCGATCCCGAACAGATCGGCAAGGTTTTCACCTGACTGTTCACCTTCCGGCAGCGGCATACCGGCGGCCAACACCGGCTCAAAACCGGCATATTCCTGCAACGCGTTGTATAGAGGCAGCACCTTCAATAAACCTTGACGATCTCCGGAAGCTAAAAGAATCTTTTTCACGAGATAAATCTTTTTACATTAGTTCAAACACATCCATCCCTATACAGACACACGATCATGATGAAGGGAATCACTACACTTGCGCGCATACTGCTCCTACTCATACTCTTTCCGGCATTCGACGCTCTTTCGGGACTGAACCATAATACAGCCTGCGCGGAGAAAATGAAAATTATTTTACAGCAGGCCGACAGACTGCAGGGCGGCGAAAAGCGCTCCCCGACAGGAAACATCGAACCGGTTCGCTCCGTGTCGGGCAATGTTGTGTTTCTTCATGAAAACATGCTGCTGAACTGTGACAAAGCCACCGAGTTTCTCGAAAGCAGTATCGTGGAGTTAGAGGGAAACATCTTCATGACCGATCGCGAACTGGAAATCCATTGCGACAAAGCCCTGTACTACACAGAGACAGGCATCGCGAAACTGTCAGGAAATGTGCATGGCAAACTGCGTGAAAACAACCTGATAGCACGTTCAAAACGCGCTCTCATCGATAATCCCGGCAATCAGCTCTGGCTTTTTGATGACGCCGCAGCGTGGCAGGCTGAACGACAACTCACAGGCGACACTATTCTCGTTCAACTAAAAAAGATTGGTGAGAAAAAGAAAGCGGAATCGGTAAAAATCAGCGGAAACGCCTTTTTTGCCGCCAGAGATACGCTCGATATGACCAGACAGCTCTATAACCAGATAAGCGGCAAAACCATACTCATCAAACTCAGCGAAGAGGAGAAGATAACCGGCATAAAGGTGGATTCCCAGGCAAGAAGCCTCTATCACGCTTACGATAATCAGGAGTCTCCCGCCGGAGTGAATTATTCAAGCGGCAATACGATCCTCATGTCATTCCGGGAGGGAGCGCTCAACAGAATAGCGGTTAACGGCAATGTAGAAGGCAAACAGTACCCGAACAAGCTGAGGGGCCGTTCATCAATCAACCTCCCCGGCTTCAGACTGCGCTATAACGACAGGCCGGAATTCAGGTAGAGTAGGTAGTAGGTAGTAGGTAGTAGGTAGTAGGTAGTAGGTAGTAGGTGAGAAAATACAAAAGCCTCCCCTGTAGGGAAGGCTTTGCTTGATCTATACGATCCTCTCTTACTTGGCGAGAGGGCACTTTCCTGAAGCGCACGCGCTGGATGAATCCTCACAAGAGCTCTTCGGCTTGTAGTCGGTATTGTGAAAACCCGAACCCTTCAGCACAAAGCCGCCTTCTGCGCTGATAACCCTTTCAAGCTCTTCGGCTTTGCATTCCGGGCATGTCGTCAGGGCATCATCGCTCATCTTCTGAAAAGCTTCCATCTCGTGTCCACATTGCTTACAACGATACTGATAGGTTGGCATCGAAGTTTCCTCCTTAAACTATTTCTGTCTATTTTTGTATGCATTCGGTCGGCAAGGTCAATCGTCCGGACCCGAACAATTCTGGCTGACCTATATATAATTATTTTCCAACATAAAAAAATCCACCTTGTGCTTACAAAAACCCGTGCTGTCGTCCTTAAAGAGGTCAAATTCAGGGAGCAGTCCAAAATATGCTCGCTCTATACCCGGGACTTCGGAAGGATTTCTGTCATACTCAAAGGGGGACGAAGTCTAAAAAGCAGGCTGTCCGGGTTGTTCAGCACCGGGAACCTGCTCGAAGTCATACTTTACAACAGAAGTAACAGAGACTTACAGCTGGTGAGCGAAGCCCGTATCATCAGAAGCCCGATGACTGCCGAACCGAGCATGGAACGCTTCAGCGCGATCTACCGGCTTATAGAAACCCTGAAAATCTCAACCGGCCACGAAGAAAAGAGTATCCGTCTTTTCACTGCTCTGGAGCGAACCCTTGAAAGACTGTGCGCTCCATGCCGTAACGCGGACGCGGCTGTTGCATGGTTTATGCTTAAACTGATCTCGGAGTCGGGTTTCGAGCCATCCATCGAGCAGTGCGTCACCACCGGGAAAACCATCCTGCCGATGGTTCAGGAAGGATCAGCGGACGACCTCTACCTTAGCTACGATCCGGGCGGCGTTTCACTGCCCGTAGATACCGCTCAAAAAGGACAGCAGGGACAATGTCTTCCCGTCCCGGTCTATCTGCTCATGAGAACACTCAACGGGATGGATATCCGCTTGATCGATGAGATCGATATACCGACTGACAAGAGCAGACTGCTCTGTGATATCCTGCAGAATTATTGTTCACTGCACAACAATCATACACCCTCGTCAAAAAACCGCAAAATCATTTCCCGGATGCTCTCTGAATAAACACTGCTACAGGAGTCCGTAACGCAGCACTGCAATCCGCTTCTTTAAAGAATTCACCAGTACTGAACCCTTGTACCCGCCGTATCTGTTTTATATCTTCATCAGTATTTCTATCTTGAGTGTTTGTTAATCACACATCAAAAATCCCGTAATCTTTTAATCGAATTGGTAGATATGCCTCAACTCACCAGATCAGCAGAGCTCTTTGAAAAAGCGAAACAGTTTATTCCAGGCGGAGTCAACTCACCGGTTCGCGCTTTCAAATCCGTCGGCGGCACGCCGATATTCATGGCAAAAGGTCAAGGCGCCTACATGACCGATGTCGACGGCAACACATACCTCGACTATGTCGGTTCCTGGGGGCCGTTCATTCTTGGAAGTATGCATCCTCGCATTACCGCGGCGCTTGAGAACACCCTGACAAAAGTCGGTACCAGTTTCGGAACACCGATTGAGATGGAAATTGAAATCGCGGAACTTCTGACACAGATCGTTCCTTCGATCGAAATGGTCCGCATGGTCAACAGCGGCACCGAGGCTACCATGTCAGCTGTTCGCCTTGCCCGAGGCTACACGGGCAGAGACAAGATCATCAAGTTTGAGGGATGTTACCATGGACATGGCGACAGCTTCCTGATCAAGGCTGGTTCAGGCGCGCTCACTCTCGGTGCTCCCGACAGTCCCGGTGTCACAAAGGGCACCGCAAATGATACGCTGAACGCCAAATACAACGATATCGAATCGGTCAGGGTACTGGTTAAGGAAAACAAGAACAGCGTCGCAGCCATTATCATCGAACCTGTAGCAGGCAATACCGGCGTGATTCCGGCTAAGCCCGGCTTCCTCCAGGCGCTTCGCGACCTGTGTACCGAAGAAGGTATCGTCCTGATATTTGACGAGGTCATGTGCGGTTTCCGCGTTGCGCTTGGCGGCGCTCAGGAACGTTACGGCGTCACTCCCGATCTGACCACCATGGGCAAGATCATCGGAGGCGGTCTCCCTGTAGGCGCTTTCGGAGGAAAACATGAGATCATGCAGCGAGTTGCGCCCATCGGCGATGTCTATCAGGCGGGAACGCTTTCAGGAAATCCGCTGGCACTTACCGCAGGTCTTGAAACCCTGAAAATCCTGCGCGACGATAACCCGTACCCGGAACTTGAAAGAAAAGCCGCGTTCCTTGAAGAAGGCTTCAGAGAGAACATGAACAAACTCGGCCTTAAGTATGTCCAGAACCGGGTCGGTTCTATGGCATGCCTCTTCTTTACCGAAACTCCTGTCGAAAACTACGACACGGCGATCACGTGTGATCTGAAGAAATACGGCAAGTACTACCACTCCATGCTCGATCAGGGTATCTACCTTGCTCCGTCTCAGTTCGAGGCAATGTTCACCAGTGCGGTCATGACTGACGAAGACCTTGAAAAAACAGTCAAGGCCAACTATGTTGCTCTTCAGGCTGCTGAAGCGTAAGTACTGCTTCCGGAAATCAGAAAGCGTGAGCTGTGTTAAGACGGCTCACGCTTTTTTGTTTCTCTGCTTTTTTCATTTGCTGCAAACTGATATCGACAGCAGCTATGTTGCTTTACTCCGAACGGATAACCGCAGTACGCACCTCTTCGAGTGCGAGGTGAACATGTGTTCCTGATTCCTCTGCGAGAGCTTCTACAGAAAGAAGAAACCCTGTGATACGCTCTTCATCGTCCATGATTTCAATGACCATCGGAAGATCCTGGGAAAGCTCAAGAATTTTCGCCGTATGCACCCGCCCGCTCATCCCATAGGAGAGAATCCCCTTGAAGACGGTAGCGCCGGAAATTCCGAACTCTTTTGCCCGGTCAATAACAACTTCATAGAAAGGCCGATGATGATATTTCGCCTGCTCACTCACATATATCCGGAGCAACTGCCTGTTTTCAAATTCCATTGCTACAATTATTATCTTGTCGTTGATCCGGTTACCGTTCTGCAACGCAAGAACGGGCTGACACACAGGTTTGCCGCTACAGTTTTTCCTGGCAGACCGCCTACTGCAAACTGCCATTCCTCTTGCCGAATGCCCCCGGACGATCATATCGTCTCAATACCAGGTGCCCGACTCTATTCATCGATCACCGCGGGCAGGCACGGGGGCCTGCCCCTACATTTTTCCCTGCCGAACGCCTACCGCGCAAACCGCCCACTGTCATTTCCCTTGCCAACCGCCTTTGCCTACTGCCTACCGGGAACTGCCAACTGAACTCACGCCCACATTTTCGCAAGTTGCATGCCGAAATAGAGACAGATAATACCTCCGACAATGCTGCCGAAGAGATAGATTGTCGAATAGAAGATCTCACCGTCCCGTAAGAGGGACATAATTTCGTACATATAGGATGAAAAGGTTGTAAACCCGCCGCAGAAGCCTGTGGCAAGCAACAGCCTCAGCTCAGGGGAGACAAGGGACGAGGTAACGGAAAGCTCACTGATAAAGCCAATAAGAAGGCAACCTGCAAGATTGACAGCGAGCGTGCCGAAAGGAAAGCCGGTTCCGATAAACGGCAACGCAAGCGCGACAAGAAACCTTGCCGAGGCTCCAACAAATCCCCCTGCTCCAACAAGCAGCAACGCAGTATAACGTTCAGGCATGAATACAAGTTTCTATTGCGGTTGTCATCCATTCGCCGATGAGAGAAATCCCAATCCCGACCTGTCGGCTCAACGCATCAGCGAATCAACATTTCAACAATCGCCATCTCTTCTCTACTCATCCTTTGTCTGACGATCTTCTATTCTCCGGTGAGCGCAACACATCTCATCAAGAATGCCAAGAAGCGTGTTGAAAATCCCAATTCCTATAATCGTCGGTGCCCACAATCCGATAAAAACAGCTATAAGCTGATGATTGGCTGCCGTTCCGAAAATAAAAATGTATATGGAGAGCAGTATGGATATCCCCGCTCCGACAAAGTAGACTATCGGTTTCATGATCGTAGTGTCGTACCGTTTGAAGAAACTCAGTGTGGTCTGAATTTATCATTTTTAAGCCACATACTGTAACCCGGATATTTCACCATTCATCGTTCCGAAACGATAAAACCTGACCCCTCTCAAATCTTGTGCATCCTGGCATTATATAAAAATACCCGGTGCTTTACGCCCTTTTTGACGTTTTCTCGTCAACGCGTTGATGCCAAGAATGGTCAGCAGAATATCCGGGCTGGGAACGATAAGGGTGTTCGGGCAGATACTCACCACTTTTTTGGTAAGTTCAGCATCTCTTGTTACAAATATCGCGTAGACATCGTCCGTGTATTCAAGAACAGCTTTCAGCATGGGAATATCAGAAGCGGTGTCACCGCAGACAAGATGAGGGCCTCGGCCAAGGGCCAGTCCAAGGCGACTGTCGATATATTTCAAGCCGTCGCCCTTGTCAAAATCCTTCACGCCATTTTCACCATTTACCGTAAGAATGATTTCGATATCCCGTCCTGTATCATTGACCCTGAATACCGAACCGTCAGGATCCAGCTCACGCACGATGTCACTGACACTTCTCAAAAGTTCCATGGACTCATCTTCCGGAATTGAACAGTTGACATCCTGTCTGGCAATTGTCAGCTGGCCGAACTTCAATTGAAGTCCTGAACCCACATAAAAAAACTTTTCAAATTCATGCTTGTGCTCAAGCTCTCCGATCCTGAGGTTGAGCTGATCGAGCAGGGACTGCTGCATGGGATCAATATAGGCTCTATGTTCAACCAGATCGAAATCGAGAAACTCACGGCCCTTGGATGCTGCATAGATAAAGACGCTGTCAGGATTGACCGACACATCGAGAATACCGAAATCCTTCAGCGGAGCAGAGGTAATAAATATCGGATTCTCGGTACACAGCGATGCGAAGCGGGAAAGAAAAACAGCGTTATAGACCGGCTGAATTGAAGAACGGTAGTGACCGCAATAGTTGTTGGTTGTGCCGTCCCTGTCGGTAACAAAGCAGTTGAACTGCAGACTGTCGAGAAAATCCAGTCCCTTTATGACATGCTGATCAAACATGTTATACAGCCTGCCGATATAGTCGATAAAATCATCTTCCCCATGCTCAAGATAGTAGGTATCTTTTTTAAGTTCCCTTATTTCATAGGAAAGATCGACATTGATGGAGTGGAAATCATCGATATAGATGATATTTGTCTCATAATCCCTGTTATAGACATCTTCAAGAGAGCGACGCGCATTTTTCAGGGACTCGATACTTCTCGGATTGATCACTCTTGCCGAAAAAATGTTTTTGACGATCGGAGAACGGATGACTCTGGTCAACGCCTTGAGGCGAAAAAGATCTTTGAACGATCGAATCGGCTGCAGGCTGATATCGATATCGGGAATGATATACTCCTCAATTGGCAGGGAAAAACCTTTTTCCTTTTCATCAAGAATCGTATCGGAGCGATCAGGATATTTCATAGGAAGTGGGATCAGTTACATACATCATGTACTAAAAAATATGCACATTTCAACCCTATGATCAAAAATACCCTAAAAACACACCTCACATTCGAATGACATCTGTCGGTCATTACAACACACTCAGGATCTTGTGAGAAGTATTTTCGCCCCCGATACAACCATAAAGGAAAGCGTCGCCACGAAGATGATCATAGCCCCTGATGCGGTATCGAACACATAGGAAAGCCAGAGGCCGGATAGCGTAAAAAGAACACAGAGAGCGCAGGATATCAGCATCATGAAAACAATGCCCCTGCTGAAATGCCTTGCTATCGCTGAAGGGATGGTTAACAGGGCAATGACCATGACAATACCGACAACCCTGACAAGAACAACCACGGTCAATGCGATAAGACAGAGCAAAATCAGATAAAGAAAAAGAGCGTTTACCCCCGAAGCCTCGACATACTCTTCGTCAAATGAGACGGCAAGAAACTCTTTAAACAATGCAAAAACCACAGCAACAATAACCACATCCAGAAAGGCGATCATCTGCAGATCCGACACGGGAACAGTGAGAATGTTTCCGAAAAGAAAGCTGAAAAGGTTTGGAGCATATCCTGGGGTTAACCCGATAAAGAGAACACCTGTCGCCATTCCTGCCGCCCAGAAAGCTCCGATTGCCGTATCCTCTCCAACCTTCGCCTTTTTACTCAGCAAACCTATCCCGAGAGCTGAAAAAAGACTGAACGGTATCAGACCGAGCAACGGGTTCACGCCGAGATAGTAGGCGATACCTATACCGCCGAAGGCCGCATGCGCTATACCGCCGCTGATGAAACCTATTTTTTTCACAACAACATAGGTACCGATAATACCGCAAGCAAGACTTGCTAAAAGAGCTGCCGCCACGGCATTCTGCATGAATTCGTACTGGAAAATTTCACCCATAGCGCGCTGGATTTCATGCTCCGCTGAAAATATATTTTCAGGGATGTTTGTGCTTGACAATATTGACTGGATAACGGTACATCCCGGACAGTTCTTCCCTGGTGATGTCTCCCGGCCCGTGCGTTACCATCCCGCAGCTGAGACAAACAGTTCTCGATACGTGCTGACTGATGGCACCGGTATCATGCGAAACCATAATGAGGGTCATGGAGGTATGCAGCCTGTCAAGCAGATCGTAAATGGTTGTTTTCATCTCAGGATCGATGCTTGCAGTAGGCTCATCAAGAAGAAGCAGATCAGGCTGTCCGACCAGGGCCCTTGCTATAAGCATACGCTGTATCTCTCCCCCCGACAATTCACCCACAAGATGTTTTTTCAGTCCGGTCATCCCTACGGTTTCCAGCGCCTGTTCAACCATCATCGAATCCTCTTTTCCATATCTCGCGAACAGGCCTCTTGAAGAAAGACGCCCCATAAAAACAGTATCGTTGACCGTAACCGGAAAGTCCCTGTCAAAAAATAACCGTTGAGGAACATAGCCGATGCGCTTCCTCGCAAGTCTTGGCGACTTGCCAAAAATCCTGACAGTTCCCGAGACTGGCTGCAGCAAACCGAGAATAACCTTAAGCAGTGTAGTTTTCCCTCCGCCATTCGGACCCACAATACCGAGAAACTCTCCTTCAGACACAGACAGAGAAAGGTTATCCAGAATCCTCGCTCCGTTTATGATAACGGAAAGAGTATCTATTGCCACAATTTCACGGTTCATCGCATGCTTTCCACAAAAGCACCGGTCGCCTGGCGCAGGTTATCGATATACTCACCAGACAGCGGATCGACCGGCCGGGTAACACCACCGATCTCCCGGGCAATGGTTTCTGCCTGAAGCGTGCTGAATGCCGGTGAAACAAAAACAACCCGAACCTCTTCCGCTTTTGCCTGCCTGATCACTCCCTGCATTTTTTTCGGCGTCAGCTCCTTTCCCTCTTCTTCCGCGGCTATCTGCTTCAAGCTGAAGGCGGCCGCATAGTAGCCCCATGCGGGATGAAACACCATGAAGCTCCTGTTTTTTATCCCTGAGAGTTTCTGAGATATCTCTGTCTTGAGCGATATGAGCTGCCCTTCAAGTTTCCGGCGATTTTGCGCATACTCATCAGCATGGACAGGGTCAATAGTCACAAGAGAACGCTCAACATTCCTGGCGATCAGAATAGCGTTGTCCGGTGAAAGCCAGAAATGGGGATCAATCCGGTGATGCTCGTGAGCGTGACCATGATTCCTTTCGGACATCTCTCTCAGGCCAACGCCCTCTGAAGCATTACAGACCTGCATGGTAGAACGCAAGGCGATAATTTTGTTCATCCACTCCAACTCGAACTCAACACCGGAACCGGCCTTGACGAACAAATGAGCTTTCGCCGTCGCGGCCATCTGTCCCGGCTTCGGTTCATAACTGTGCGGATTGGCACCGGGTGGCACCATCACCGCAACATGCACCCGAGCGCCTCCGACTCTTTTGACAAAAAAAGACAATGGCTCTATGGACGTTACCACACGAATTTTTTCAACGCCTCCGATAACGACATCACTTGAAGGAGTTACGGCAAAAAGTGATGAATAACAAAGTGATAACAGCAGAATCAACCCTGCTACCGCAGCTCTTGCAAAGCCGACAGGTCGTTTTTTTCCTTGGCACATGATTCGCATAAACCGTTTAACTGGACAACATGACTGACAAGCCTGAATCCTTCGACCATCATTCCGTCCTTGTAGAGACAGTCGGAAACCTTACCAACCTTTCTGCATGCAATACAGACAATATGATGATGATGCCCTTCTCCTTTACCAGCCTTGCAGAGTGCATAACGCCTTTCTCCCCCGTAGGTGACGACCCTGAAAAGAATGCCGCATGTCGTCAGGATATCAAGGTTGCGATATATTCCCGGCAAACCGAACTGTCCGGTGGTGCCGCTGAGCGCCTCCTGCACATCCTGGGGAGACAAGTCGCCCTGCTCCTGCAAAAAAAGCCGAATAATCGCTTTCCTTCGGGGAGTAACCTTACGCCCTGACGCCCTGAGTTTTTCAAGATGTTCTTCCACTCTCTAAACAGAAATGATTTCCATTTAGCAATATAGCCGGAATCATTCACCAAAAGAAGAAAAAAAGGGCGTTCAAGGATGGGAAACTTTCCCTTTTCTGTCATTCCCGTGCTTGACACGGAAATCCATTGCTGGTGCCGGGGTCTGCATTGATGCCGGATCACCCCGTGTAATAATATGAATATTACACAGAGCGACATGACTATATGTGATTTTTAGCTTTTTTACCGGTTTTCAGGAGAGAACCCGGGCACATTATCGGCTCAATGCATATTCCTACAATTCGTGGTTTCGAACTCTAATGAATTATTCAGAATAGGAAGACTTTAAGAATTGTTTATTTGTTGAGCTGTTGAGTTGAAAAGGAGGTGTGTTACGCACCGTCAACCAACTGACAACAGATGATTCGGTTTTCGCGTGAAGGAACCCCGATCTCTGCGAACATACAACAAATCAACATTTCAACATTTCAACAACTCAACAACTCAACGATTCAACAACTCTTCCTCACACCTACGTTGAGCGATTGTTGAGCATGCTGTAGATGCAAGGCACAGGGGACGCCACTGTAGTGGACTACCGCAAGTCACCTGTAACGAAGCAGATGCAGCATGACCGACAATCCCATAGGGTTTCAACACATGCGATTTTTCTGCCTTATGGTCGCACAACCCATCGGGTGAGATGTTCGCTGTAAGAAAATTCAGCATAACGCATTTGTTGAAACGATCAACTTAGGTTACAGTCTGTTCACAGCGCTGAGCACCGCCTTGATCGACGCAAGACTGATGTTGGAATCAATTCCCGCGCCTATCGACTCTCGCCCCCCCTCCTCTTTTATCCGTATGTAAGCCAGGGCCTTGGCATCGGCTGTGTGACCGATAGAGTGTTCCGCATACTCGTCAACACTGAAAACAAGGCCGGTCTGCTGCATCATTCCCCTCACAAACGCGTCAACCGGCCCATTGCCATTGGCAGAAAATGAACGCTCGACATCGTTATGTTGAAGAACGCATGACAGGGTTGTCGACACCTCATCGTCACGTTCAGGGTCCTGATCCTCCCAGTTGATAGTGCATTTCTTCATAAGATACGGATCATGCATCCGTATATACTCTTCATGAAAAAGCTCACGTATCTCTTCAGGGAGAAGCTCCCGTCCGGTAGAGTCAACCTTTGACTGTACCGCTGAACCGAAATGAGGCTGCATCCATTTCGGAATTTCATATCCAAAATCATTTTCCATTATATACGCCACGCCGCCCTTGCCGGACTGACTGTTGATCCTGACAATCGCTTTATATGAGCACCCTACATCCCGAGGATCTATAGGAAGATAGGGGACATTCCAGCAATTGTTTCCCGATGCCCTGCTTGCTTTCATGCCCTTGTTGATAGCATCCTGATGAGAACCTGAAAAAGCCGTGTAGACAAGCTCTCCGGAATAGGGTTGCCGGGAATGAATGCTCATTCGTGTATTCTTCCGGTAGACATCGCTGATATGGGCAAGATCCGTAAAATCAAGCTCGGGATTGACCCCCTGAGTACAAAGATTGAGCGCCATGGTGACAATATCAAGGTTCCCGCATCGTTCACCGTTGCCGAAAAGCGCGCCTTCCACCCGATCAGCACCAGCCATGACCGCAAGCTCTGTAGCAGCTACTGCTGTGCCTCGATCATTATGTGTATGAACACTGATAATCACCGCTTTACGCTCCCTGATGTTTCTGCAGAACCACTCAATGCGATCCGCAAATATATTAGGCGTCGACATCTCAACAGTAGACGGCAGGTTGATAATTATCGGATCGCTTTCCGATGCGCCCCACTCATCCATAACAGCATGAGTGACCTCGAGTGCGTAATCGATCTCCGTACCGGTAAAACTTTCAGGGCTGTACTGAAATCGAATCCCCTCATTACCAGACGCCTCTTTCAATGCACGAACAAGCCGTGTTCCATCCATGGCAATGCGCTTTATCTCGTCGCGTCCCATCCTGAAAACGACATCCCGCTGGATGGTCGATGTTGAATTATAGAGATGTACGATAGCGTTGCCGACACCCTCAAGCGCATCGAATGTTTTGCGGATCAGATGCTCTCTTGCCTGAGTAAGCACCTGTATCGTCACATCTTCCGGTATAAGATTCTCTTCAATCAGCCGCCTGAGAAACTGAAACTCAACTGCTGCAGCCGAAGGAAAGCCGACCTCGATCTCTTTGAATCCGATATCGACAAGAAGCCTGAACATCTCGACTTTTTCATCGACACTCATAGGAACCGGAAGCGCTTGGTTGCCATCCCTCAAATCAATACTGCACCAGTGAGGTGCTTTTGTAATTCGTTTATCCGGCCATGTTCTGTTCTCTATATCCACAGCCGGGTAAGCCTCATACTTCCCGTAGTTCATTGTCGCCATTATTTTTCTCCACTTTATTGTCAGTAAAACAAAAAAAGCCACCGACCCTTATGAGGCAGGTGGCTACATATGCCGGTATTTCTGTTCAAGAAATCTCTTACAACGCACCTTCCCCACAACGGCCTTCGTGTGTTAGCAGCAGACCGCTCAGAAGAGGGCTATGTAGAGTAATTCCTTGCATAATGAAATAAATATACGAAATCAATTTGAACATAAAACTACTCTGTTAACCATATCGTTCCCTTTAGGGTACCGCTATGTATTCCGCAAATTCAATTGCTTCCCGCTTTCAGACGCATCAGTAGTCTGTTACTGCTGTCAAACAGTTCCAGTTTTTTCCCGCTGATTTTCCATCCGGTCGTCTTCCGGAGTGCGGCAAGAAATGCCTTTTCTATTTTACCTGAACTGCCGGGGCACGCCATACGTGTGGTAGAAAGCTTTGAGAATGACAGACCCGATCCCGAGTGCTTATATGACCCCATAAGGCTGTTGCATCCTGTATACCCCTTGACACTGTTACCATATGACGAGAGCACGAGATTGGGTACTTTTCCGCTCACTTTCAAGAGATCGGAACTTCCTGAAATAGCTGTCACTTTCCAATAGATTCCGTTGAGGGCGACTGCCGGACTACCGGAATTCCTGCAGGTCCCTCGAGGCAGAAAACGCTTGAAATTCTGAACGATAATGTGCTCTCGGGATGCCGCTCCAGCTTCCGGTTTTCTCATGGAAAACCGCCCGGAGAGCTTTGCCAGCAAAGGCTTTCCCGGCCCGGAACGCAAAGCAAGATATTGTTTTTCAATAGAGCTGTTCGGCGTTGCAAAAACCAGCGGATAGTTTTTTCCGGTACGACACTCCCTGAACGTATAAGCGTCAGCCATATAGAGAAACATACCGTTCATGGTCAGGGGGCCGGAAAGGAAATCCACAAATGAGGTCTTTCTCAGACTGTAGTCCAGCTTTGAAACAATTTCATTGCCCCGCTGGTCGAGCAGCCGAATCTCGTTTCCTGAAATATACCGGAACTGCAGCGGCCACTTCTCTCCGTTATTCAATACCAGACGACCACTTTTCCGGTTCCATCGCCCGAGATTGTACTCGACTTTATTACCTCCACCCCGCACACCGACTGAAACACGTTTCAGCCGAAACGTTCCATCGTCAAAAAGCGTGACCGTAAGCTTTTGCAACCGGCACTCTGCGCAGGGAATCGCCCCTGCATAGGTAATGTTTTTCCTGTATGTCCCTGCGGAAGGCGGCACATCCGGCCTTGTATACTTCCCTTGACACCCTGCCATGGCAAAAAGCAGCACAAAACTCAAAACAGCGGCAGCATAACGCATACATGACTCCCTGATCTGTTACATGGAATATCTTTTTCAACTATTCGGACAGTATAGCGAGCAAAAAAGAAATATAAAAACGGATACGTTCTCTCTACAGAACACCTGCATTATCTGAAAAAATGATTGACAGCAAAAGAAAGATTTCGGCACACTAAAACAAAAAAAGCAGCAGCACTATTTGTACTCCTGCTTTTTTGATTTGCTCCGCGAGTAGGACTCGAACCTACAACAACCTGGTTAACAGCCAGGTGCTCTACCATTGAGCTATCGCGGAATGTCCCGCGGGCATCCTCCCCTCTTTAAGCGGTGAATAATATACATCTCTTTTCACTATTCGCAAACCGATTTCAAGCCATTTGGAGGTAAAAATCGAAAAAAAAGCAAGAAGACTCCCGTTTTTTTCTTTTTACAGGTAAGATTTTGTAAATTCAGGTTCTTTTATTTACAAAGGGCTCAGTGAAAATGATTGCAGAAAAAGGATTCATCGGAATCAGGATTGCAGGGTTAAGCGAAGGAGTACACGAGTATGATTTCGTCTGCAAAGCATCGGATTTCAAAAATCCTGAACTTGCCGAACAAGCCTTTTGTAATGAGATCCAGGTGCGAATTACAGCAGACAGGACCGAAAGGAAAATGACCGTCGATATTGAGACGAAAACCATTGCGGAATTCAGTTGCGACAGATGCCTTGAACCGCTGAAGAAAGAGTTGACAGGAAAGTACAGGATTTTGTTTGCTTTCAGTGACACCGGCGCACGTTCTGAAGAAAGCGATGAGAATTATCGGACGCTCGACAGAAATGCCGTCACTGTAGACCTGACTGAAGATGTGCGGGAAACATTGCTTCTGTCAAAACCTGTGAAGGTTGTTTGTACCGACGAGTCCGCGTGTACACTGTATCAGGAAAGTTCGCTTCGACATGCAGACCATGAAAGTGAAACCGTAAGTCCCTGGAAAGAATCACTTGAAAAATTGAAGCGAAAGTAAAGTAACCAATAAGAAGTTTATAATTAATACCTACTGTTATGGCCACTCCTAAAGCGAAAGTATCAAAGTCAAGAAGGGATAAAAGACGTGCGCAGTTTACTGCTCGCAGCAAAGCAGCTGAAACGGTTACCTGCCCGAATTGCGGAGAACCGACACTTCCTCACCGAGCCTGTCGTCATTGCGGTCACTACCGCGGCAGAGCCGTCACAAAAAAATCCTCTAACAGCTGAGCAGAATATAACCGGACTCCAAGATGCTGACAATTGCTGTTGACGCAATGGGAGGAGATAACGCCCCGCAATGTGTGGTGGAAGGAACGATCCAGACTCTTCGGGAAACAAACAACAGACTTGAGATTTTATTGATCGGTCTGGAGGAAAAGGTGCAGCCTCTTCTTGACGCTCATGACACACAAGGTCTTAACCTGCGTTTCATGCACACACCCGAAGTGATCACCATGACTGACGTTCCTGCTATCGCTGTCAAGACCAAGCAGAACTCCTCACTCGTCAGGGGATTGCAGTTGTGCAAGGAAAAGAAGGCTGACGGCTTCATAAGCGCAGGCAATACCGGCGCTCTGATGGCTGCTTCGCTGTTTATTCTCGGGCGTCTTCCCGGAGTACTGCGTCCAACCATAGCGGCCTATTTCCCGAGACTTGCTCCAGGCCTGACAAATGTTGTCGATGTGGGGGCTAATGTTGACTGCAAAGCCGAGAATCTCGTCCAGTTTGCTGAAATGCTGACCATTTACCAGCGTGATGCTGCCGACATGGAAAAACCTTTGACAGGACTTCTGAATATAGGTGAAGAAGACAACAAAGGCCCTGAGGTACTCAAACAGACTTACAGTCTGCTGAAAGAAGCGGACAGAAAAAACAAGATCAACTTTGCCGGGAATATCGAAGGCAATGACATTCTTTCTTCCAAAGTGTCCATAATTGTCTGCGACGGTCTTGTCGGAAACACTCTTTTGAAATTCGGCGAGAGCATTCCTGAATTTCTGAGCTCGATTTTCAAACCTTCCCTGAAAGAACTGGTTGCTTCCGGAAAACTTGACACTGAAGCGGCCGAGCTGACAGGCAGTGCTTTCAAAAAAATGTTCAAGCCGTTCGATGTTGAGAGATTCGGCGGCGTACCATTCCTCGGTGTTGACGGTATTTCAATTGTCGGTCACGGCCGTTCATCTGCAAAGGCAATCATGAACATGATCTATATGGCCGAACATATGATCGAAAAACAGGTGAATCAGCATATTGCCGAAGCGCTGGCCGTCACATAGCCGGAAACCCCCAACCTCCCGGCTCTTGCTATATCCTGATCAACTGACCGGCGTCAATGTCCTCGTGATCAGGATGAGTCCTTATTAGTAGCTTAACAACATCATTTATGAAAGCTGTAATCACTTCGACCGCGAAATATCTTCCTGAAAGTATACTGAGCAACAAGGATCTGGAGAAAATACTCGACACCAATGACGAATGGATTCGCACACGGACGGGAATTGGTGAACGGCGAATTTTAAAAGACCAGGACAAAGCTACATCATATCTATGTACCCGGGTTGCACAGCAAATCCTTGAAAAAAGAGGCATAACGGCTGATGAACTTGACCTTATCATTGTGGCGACAATGACTCCCGACATGATCTTTCCGTCAACGGCCTGCCTTGTCCAGAAGAATATTCAGGCGATGAACGCATGGGCTTTCGACCTCTCCGGAGCATGTTCAGGTTTTATTTACGCGCTCAATACCGGAGCACAATTCATCGCTGCAGGGACACACAAAAAGGTACTTGTAATAGGTGGAGAAAAGATGTCGGCAATCATGGACTATACCGACAGAACAACCAGCGTTCTTTTCGGTGACGGTGCTGCAGGCGTGCTTCTTGAACCGGGGCAGGATGAAGAGCATGGTCTCATCGACGCAAGGCTGTATGCAGACGGCAGAGGCGGAGATAACCTCTATATGCCTGCCGGCGGCAGCCTGCGACCGGCAACGCATGAGACAGTTGACGCAAAGCTTCACTATCTCCAGCAGGACGGCCAACAGGTATTTAAAGCCGCAGTTGTCGCTATGGCCGAGGTTGCGACGGAAGTCATGAAAAGAAACAAGCTGACAAGTGACGATATTGATTACCTGATCCCGCACCAGGCAAATAACAGAATCATTCAGGCAACTGCCGAGCGTATGCATCTCGACAAGAATAAGGTCGCGAAAAATATCGAACGCTACGGCAACACTTCAGCGGCAACCATACCGATCTGTCTTGCGGAACTCGATGAGGAAGAAAAGCTCCATAGAGGGAGCAACCTCATACTTGTCAGTTTCGGAGCGGGATACACCTGGGGAAGCATTTACCTGAAATGGCAGTAGTAATACTCTCTTACTGAAACCGAAGAACGAACTTCATGAAAGCATTTGTATTCCCCGGTCAGGGCTCGCAGTATTGCGGCATGGCCAAAGAGATCTATGACAGGTATCCTGAAGCCCGCGCCATGATGGACCGGGCAGATGAGATCCTTGGCTATTCTATTACCGACATCATGTTCAACGGAAGTGAAGATGATCTGCGTCAGACACGCCACACGCAGCCGGCGATCTTTCTGCACAGCATCGCGGTCGCAAAACTGCTCAAAGACAATCAAGTCGGTATGACTGCTGGACACAGCCTTGGAGAATACACCGCGCTTTGTTACGCCGACGCGATGAGTTTTGACGACGCGATACTCATTGTCGCAAAAAGAGGTGAACTGATGCAGAACGCAGGAACGATTAACCCCGGCACCATGGCTGCAGTGATAGGTATGAAGGATGCTGCTCTTGAAGAGCTTCTTGCTGAAGCGGGAAAAGAGGGCATTGTACAGGCCGCTAATTTCAACTCTCCCGGTCAGGTTGTTATTTCCGGGGATATTGATGCTGTCAGAAAAGCTGTTGAACTGGCACCATCAAAAGGAGCAAGGATGGCAAAAGAGCTTGTCGTCTCCGGCGCGTTTCACTCCCCACTCATGAAACCTGCAGAAGAAGAGCTGAAAGCAAGCCTTGACGGGATCACCATTAATGACTCCCGGATCCCTGTATGTATGAACGTCGTGGCAAAACCGATCACAAGCGCTGAAGAGATACGCAACAACCTCGTACTTCAGCTTACCAGCTCTGTCAAATGGGAGCAGTCGGTTGAAGCGATGATCGCCGAGGGGGTCACATCGTTTATAGAAACTGGCCCGCAGAAGGTTCTTCAGGGTCTGATCAAAAGAATCGACCGTTCAGTGACCATTGACGGCGTAGACACCGCAGACCAGGTCGCACAGAAACTGTCTTAGCAGAAAAACAGAAAACAATTTTACACTATGTTTAAAGGCAAAACCGCTGTTATAACAGGTGCCGCCAGAGGTATCGGCCAGGCAATCGCAGTAAACCTTGCCTCAAAAGGGGCAAACATCGTCATTTGCGATCTTCAGAAAGAATGGCTTGAAGAAACAGCTGAAGCGATCAAAAAAGCGGGTGGAAAAGTCACTTGCAAGGAGCTTGACGTCACAAACCACGATGCCGCTTCTGCCGTCTTTCAGGAAATCGCTTCAGAGACCGGCTCAATAGATATCCTGATCAACAACGCCGGCATCACCCGTGACGGGTTGCTGATGCGAATGAGTGAAGCTGACTGGGATGCTGTACTTGCCGTGAACCTTAAAGGCACCTTCAACTGCACCAAGGCTGTCAGCCGCACCATGATGAAACAGCGAAGCGGTGCGATTATCAATATTGCATCGATTATCGGCATAACGGGTAACGCCGGTCAGGCAAATTATGGTGCCTCCAAAGCCGGTGTCATAGCATTTACCAAGTCTGTAGCCAAAGAACTTGCATCAAGGAACATCAGGGTTAACGCAGTAGCTCCCGGCTTTATCACGTCAAAAATGACCGACGCGCTTTCAGATGATGTTCGCGACGCCATGCTTGATGCCATTCCGCTGAAACAGTTCGGCACCCCTGAAAATGTTGCCGATGTCGTTTCGTTCCTTGCCGGTGATCAGGCGGCCTATATCACCGGTGAAGTCGTGAACATAAGCGGGGGCATGGTTATGTGATTTGGCAGAGGTCTGTCTGCTTTGTATATTGCCAGACATTTTTTTGTATTTACTATAAACAGCACTACCTAACCCTAACTGGAGAGGAATACAATGAGCGCAGAAATCAAAGACAAAGTTTACGATATTATCGTAAGCAAAATGGGTGTCAACAAAGATCAAATCAAACCTGAATCCAAATTCGCCGATGATCTTGGCGCCGATTCGCTCGATACTGTTGAGCTGATCATGGATCTTGAGAATGAATTTGATGTTCAGATTCCTGATGAAGATGCAGAAAAAATCAGCACTGTTCAGCAGGCGATAGATTACATCGTCAACAACAAATAATTTTCCTGCGCAATCAGCATCAAGCAGGCATAACGTCAAACAAGTGAAATGGGTCAGGAACGCAAACGCATTGTTGTTACCGGTATAGGAGTGTTATCTCCTGTCGGTCTGTCAAAGGAAGAGCTCAAAGCATCCCTTTACCAGGGAAAAAGCGGTGCTGCGCCCATAACCTATTTTGACACTGCCGGCTTTTCAACGCGCTTTGCCTGTGAATTGAAAGGGTTCAAGGCTGAGGACTATATGGATACCAAATCCTCCTCACGCATGGACCCCTTCAGTCAGTATGCCGTCATAGCTGCTGAACAGGCCCTGAAAGATTCGGGGCTTGAACTTTCCTCAATCGATCCCGCAAGAATTGGTGTCGTTCACGGCTCAGGAACCGGTGGTATGACCATACATGACGCACAGATGCGGGTATATCTCGAAAGAGGGCCCCGCAGGATCAGCCCGTTTTTCATTCCTATGCTTATTCCTAACATCGCTGCCGGACAGATCTCGATGAGGAACAAGTTGATGGGGCCGAACTATGCCACTGCCTCGGCATGTGCAACTTCTCTACATGCGATTATAGACGCATGGATGCTTCTGCAGCTCGACATGGCAGACTATATGGTCTGTGGTGGTTCAGAAGCCGCTATCACGCCAATGAGCGTCGGAGGGTTTAACGCCGCCAGGGCGCTGTCAACGCGCAATGATGATCCTGAAACCGCATCTCGGCCATATGACAGGGACCGGGACGGTTTCGTAATGGGAGAGGGAGCAGGCTCTCTGATCCTGGAAACGCTCGAGTCAGCACAGTCGCGCGGGGCAAAAATATATGGTGAAGTTGCCGGTGTTGGCGCTTCAGCTGATGCCCATCACCTTACCGCCCCCCATCCTGAAGGTGCGGGTGCGTTATACGCCATGAAAAGTGCTCTTGCTCAAGCAGGGATAACGCCTGAAGCTATCGACTATGTCAATACACATGGCACAGCCACTCAGCTTGGCGATTTAGCCGAACTCAAAGCGCTCAAAAAGCTCTTCGGTGAGCATGTGAAAAACATCAGCATCAGCTCGACCAAATCAATGACAGGCCATCTGCTCGGCGCAGCAGGTGTCGTAGAATCAATTGCCTGTCTTCTTGCACTGGAAAGCCAGGTTGTGCCTCCAACGATCAATATCGAGAACCTTGACCCTGAAGTTGATCTGGATGTCACTCCCAACACACCAAAAGAACGAAAAATCGACTACGTTCTCAACAACGGCTTTGGTTTTGGCGGTCACAACGCTACGCTTATTTTCAAAAAAATATAGGCATCAGCAAAACGTCTCCTGCATATGGAGAAGCTCTGGCAAAAACTCAGCTCATTAGCGTTCAATCGCCCTCAAAGCCATGAGCAGTCTGAAACCGGACCTGCCTCAGATCGAAATGCACCACTGATTCCGCAGAGCACGTCAACCTGGTTAGCAGACATTCTCGGCTTTTCGCCCATTGAAGAGAAGTTATACGTGATCGCCCTTACACACCGTTCGATCGTGCATGACCATCCGGAATCATCCGATTCAAATCAACGTCTTGAATTTCTGGGAGACGCGGTTCTCGATCTGATCATTTCCGAGTTGCTGTATACCGTTTTCCCTGAAAGTGACGAAGGGAAGCTGTCGAGCAATCGGGCGAAAATCGTTAACAGGAAGTCGCTCGCCGGTTTTGCCGAAAAAATATCTCTTGGCGAACACCTGCTTATCGGTGAAACCGCTGACAAGATCAACATACAAACAAGCACGTCCTCTCTTGCTGATGCTTTTGAAGCCCTCATTGGAGCACTCTATCTCGATAAGGGGTTGGAGGAAACACGAAAGTTCATCATGCGGCATGTCGCAGGGCATGTCGATATAATGAAAATCGATACTGTCGAGAACAATTATAAAAGCCGCCTGATTGAATATACCCAGTGCCACCAGATTGCGCCGCCTGTATACACCGTCGTTTCAGAAGAAGGGGCAGAACATGAAAAACTGTTTACCATAGAAGTTTCCTGTGATAACAGACCTCTTGGAATAGGCTCTGCCAGAAGAAAAAAAGATGCGGAGCAAACCGCTGCCAGAGAAGCCCTCGATGAGCTGGATGCAATAACACATTCGGAGAGTGACTGATCGAGAGTATTTCAATCCGAAAAACCCGCTCTTTTATTCTCTTTGTTTGAGCATTTCCTGTCAGTCATCTATATTCAACATAGATAAAATCTAACGCTTTGCCCATGAATGCCGTATCTTCGTTACTCCTTCACTCTGCCTGACTGACGACTTCCTGCAAAGCGTAAACACAGGATAATCTGCCGTGCAGGTCTTAAAGGAAACAGGGGTATACCTGAAGCCGGCCAACGTAATCACTCCTCACTATTTGTATCAGTTACCATGAAAGAATCGCTCATATTTGATCTTTCCCGTAAAGGGCGGAGAGGCATCTGCCTTGGCACACCGGATGTAGGCTCAAAACCTGTTGAACAGCTTATTCCTGAAAAATATCTTCGTACCGAGCCGGCAAGTTTGCCTGAACTTCCTGAAAGTGAAGTGGTCCGTCATTTTATCCGGTTGTCGAACCTTAACTATCATGTAGACAAAAACATGTATCCGCTCGGCAGCTGCACGATGAAATACAATCCGAAAATCAACGACTATACATCCGCTCTCCAGGGATTTACAGGCATGCACCCGCTTCAGCCTGAAAAAACAGCCCAGGGCTCTCTCAGGCTCATGTACGAACTCAGTGAAATGCTTGCTGAAATTGCAGGCATGGCCGCTGTTACCCTTCAGCCTGCAGCAGGAGCGCACGGAGAACTGACGGGTATTCTGCTGATAAAAAAATACCATGACTTCCTCGGTTCACATCGCAACAAACTTCTGGTCGTTGATTCAGCTCACGGAACAAATCCCGCTTCGGCGGCAATTGCAGATTACGATACGATTTCCGTCAACAGCAACGCTGAAGGACGAACCGATATCGAAGACCTTAAAGAAAAGCTCACCCCGGATGTTGCTGCACTGATGCTGACCAACCCCAATACGCTCGGATTGTTCGAGAAAGACATTCAGATCATTGAAAAACTCGTTCATGATAACGGCAGCCTCCTTTACATGGACGGCGCGAACATGAACGCGCTCATGGGCATCACCAGACCGGGAGATATGGGTTTTGACGTCGTTCACTACAATCTGCACAAAACCTTTTCAGCTCCTCACGGAGGAGGAGGCCCGGGAAGCGGTCCGGTCGGAATCTGTGAAAAGCTTGCTCCATTCCTGCCGGTACCGGTGATTGAGAAAACTGATGAAAACGGATGCGAGCGCTTCTCCATGAACATGAACAGGCCGCAAAGCATAGGAAGAATGATGAACTTCTACGGCAACTTCGGGGTGCTTGTACGGGCATACACCTACCTGAGAATGCTTGGCGCAGATGGAGTTAAAAGGGTCTCTGAAAACGCGATAATCAATGCCAACTACCTGCTCTCCAGACTGCTTGAAAAATATGAACTTCCTTACCCTAAACCGGTAATGCATGAGTTCTGCCTTTCCGGAGACAGACAGAAAAAACAGCATAACGTCAGGACACTGGATATAGCAAAACGGCTTCTCGACTACGGCTTTCATGCGCCGACAATCTACTTCCCGCTGATCGTGAGCGAAGCACTGATGATTGAGCCGACAGAAACGGAAACCAGGGAAACACTCGACGCGTTCGCCGAGGCTATGCTGGCAATTGCCGACGAAGCCGAAAACAACCCCGAACTTGTACTCAATTCGCCGGTAGAGACCCCGGTAAAAAGACTCGATGAAGCGCAGGCATCAAGAAAACTCAATATCTGCTGCCCCGGCTGCTGAAGTAAGTGCTGAGTGCTGAGTGCTGAGTTCGAAGTTCTGAGTTGAAAATCTCAGCACTCAGTACTCGGTACTATTCCGCTTACCTACCCCCCTGTTTCACCTAAATGTGACTTCGACGTATTGGCAATTACGGAATATGAGTGTATACTCATACAAACGACGTTATCATGTCTTTACGCAGAACAAAAGTGCTTGTCCTCAACAGCAGCTATGAACCGCTGACCATTTGTGATGCGCAAAAAGCCTTAGTTCTGCTTTTCTGCGGAAAAGCCGTACCAGTAACTCATCACCCTGAACGGTTTGTCTGCACGGTATCAGAATCTTTTCCTCTGCCGAGTATTGTACGGTTGAATGTTTTTGTCAGAGTGCCGTATAAGCATATAATGCTGACCAGAAAAAATATTTTCAGGCGGGACAACTTTCAGTGTCAGTACTGTGGAATATCCGGCACCCCGCTTACCATAGATCATATGACTCCTCGTTCACAGGGCGGAGAGGACTCCTGGGAAAATCTGGTCACAGCCTGCGGTCCCTGTAACACAAAAAAAGGAAACAGAACCCCGCAGGAAGCACGCATGATTCCGCAGAAAAAACCGATTCGTCCAAGCCATATCATGCTGATGCGGAAGTTCATTACAACCGTATCAGAAGATTGGAAGCCTTATCTTTTCATGGCATCTTCCTGAATGAAGCAACCCTGGATTGAACGGTTTAGCCGTTCAATCGATTGATAGGTGAACAGGGTGGAAAGCTAAACATTTCCGGAGCTCTTCTTATGTTGATACGATATCTTATGGTTGCAGTCTTTCTGCTGCTCTATACATTTTCTTCTCCTCTCTCCAGACCAGCTCTTGCAGAGGCCTTTCCGTCTTACAAGAACGCAACAGCGCAAGAAATATTCAGAGAAAAAGACAAGTGGGTTGAAAAGCAGCTCAGCGAGATGACGCTTTCTGACAAAATCGGTCAGATGTTAATCGCTCACAGCCCGGCAAAATTCCGGAGTACTGACGACAGTTACTACAAGAAACTTTCCCTTCTGGTAAGCCAGGGTAAAGTTGGCGGGATCATGTTTCTCAAAGGCAATACCAACGATGCCGCTGTTCTTGCCAACAGGTTCCAGTTTATTGCCCCAAGGCCGCTCCTTATCAGTGCGGATATGGAAAAAGGACTTGCCATGAGACTTGACGGCGCCACCGAGTTTGCTCCAAGCATGGCCCTTTCGGCAACAGGCAGACCGGATCTTGTCTTCAAAATGGCTGGCGTGATCGCTCAGGAAGCCAAAGCACTGGGCATCTACCACAGTTACGGGCCCAGTGTCGATCTGAACACTAACCCGCTCAATCCGGTTATCAATACCAGGTCATACGGTGATAATATCCCCTTGACCATAGAGATGTCGAATGCGTTTATTGACGGGCTGCAATCGAACGGTATCATCGCCACGGCAAAGCATTTTCCCGGACACGGGGATGTCACGGTCGACAGTCATATCAATCTTCCTGTTCTCAACGCGGATAAAAAACGTCTGGAACGTGTTGAACTGAAACCTTTCATAGCAGCCATAGACCACGGAATAATGAGCATCATGATCGGGCACCTCGCGATCCCGGCTTATACAGGCACCATGACGCCGGCGACACTCTCATGGAGAATTGTCACAAAGCTCCTGAGAAAGGAACTGGGTTTCGATGGCCTCATCATTACCGACGCGCTGAATATGAAGGCGCTCTATAAGTCTTACTCTCTTGAAGACATTTCTTTTCGTGCCGTTGAAGCAGGCAACGACCTTCTTCTTTTTTCACCTGACCCGGAACATACCCATACCACCCTGCTCACCGCTGTGAGAAGAGGCAAACTTTCGGAAAAACAGATCAACAAATCCGTACGCAGGATACTTCTGGCCAAAAGGTGGCTTGGTCTTGATAAAAATCGCCTGGTTAACCTGAACAATATCCCTGGTCAGATGAACCTGAAAAGCCATCGGGAACTTGCGGGAAATATCGCCGACAACGCTATAACCGTCATAAGAGACAAGCATCAGGCTCTTCCTGTCAGGAAACAAAAAAATAACGATATCCTGCATATCGTTCTCGAAAACAAGCAGCACTCACTGTCGGGAGAATCTTTTTCAGACAAGCTGTACCGGGCATTCCAGTCTAAAACCATACGTCTGGACCATAACTCCGACACCCGTGACTATCTCAGCGCTGCTGACAAAGCAAAACGTGCGTCGACGATTATCGTCTCAACCTATGTTGAAGTACTTTCCGGCACAAAGTCACTGGAATTAAGTAAAGAACAGGAGGAATTCATCAGCACACTTGTTCGCGATCTGCCGTCAAAACGCTCATGTATTATGATTTCGTTCGGGACGCCCTACCTGATTAACCAGTTTCCTGACATACCCGCCTTCATCTGTACCTACTCATCCTCCGAGCTCAGTGAAGATTCCGCTGTCAGGCTGCTCCAGGGAAAAATCAAGCCAACAGGAAAACTCCCTATATCCCTTACGGTAAACCGACAGTAACGTCAACCCGTTTAATCAAAAAAGACAACTTCAGGATTATGACGAAAACCATTCGTGATGAATCTACTGCCAGCGCCTACTGGGGTGCTGTAAATACCTTTTGCGCCCTCAGGAACGTTCATGTCATTGCAGACGCCCCCGTAGGGTGTTACAATCTTGCCGGTGTAGCGGTACTGGATTATACAGATGCGATACCCTATCTGGAAAATTTCACGCCTACCAGCCTGACAGAAAAAGAGATTGCGTCATCCGGAAGTTCAGAGTCGGTGATCAACGTCATTGAAAAACTCGGAAAGACAGAAAAACAGCTTATTCTTGTTTCAAGCGCTGAAAGCGAAATGATCGGCAGCGACCATGAAAAAATGCTGCAACTGAAATACCCAGATATACGATATTTTGCATCCCACTCTCTAGGAGATAACGAATGGCAGGGCAGGGACAGAGCCATTGACTGGTTGTATCAGACCTTTGACGACAAAAAACCTGCAGAGATCGTGCCCGGGACCGTCAGCATTATAGGACCTACCTACGGCTGTTTCAACAGCCCTTCCGATCTCGCTGAACTTAAACGTCTTATTGCCGGATGCGGTGCCGCCCTCAAGCATGTCTATCCTTTTGAAAGCGAACTGCACGATATTTCCGACCTTAAAAACTCTGACGTCATTATCACCATGTATCGGGAATTTGGACAGACTCTGTCCAAAAAACTCGGAAGACCGGTTCTCGAAACACCTTTCGGGCTTGCAGAGACGGAACAGTTCATCAACAGCCTTGGCAGGCTGACCGGAAATAAGGAAAAGGCTGATTCTTTTCTGAAACAGGAAAAGTCATCTACACTCCAACCGATATGGGATCTCTGGCGCGGACCGCAATCAGAATGGTTCCCGACAATCCGTTTTGGCGTAGCTGCCGACCGAACCTATGCCGAGGGTATCAAAAAATTCCTTGGAGACGAGATGGGCATGCTGTGCCTTTTCAACCATGACTCGGCTGAAACAGACAACAGCTCTCTTCGCGAGGAACTGGCGACAGCGCAGCCTCAATTCATGTTCGGGCGAATTGTTGACAAAATCTATCTTGCCGAACTTGATGCAAAAACCCGGTTTATTCCCGCCGGCTTCCCCGGCCCTATCGTCCGCAGAGCTCTGGGAACACCCTTTATGGGTCACAGCGGCGCGGTCTATCTCATTCAGGAGATAGTCAATGCCCTCTATGAAACCCTTTTCACCTTTCTTCCGATCACCCGTAAAACCGCGCAGGTTGAGAAACCCTCGAGAAATATCTCATGGACACAGGAAGCAAATACCGTTCTGGATGCGATCATAGCAAAAACTCCGTTTATCAGCCAGATATCATTAGGCAGGGAGCTGAAGAAAAAAGCCGAGGCTCTGGCGGCCAAACAGGGAAAAGATACCGTCACACCCGACCTGCTGCAGATGTTGAAATGAAGAAAAGTCAAAAGGCAAAAGTAAAAACTCAAAAAGCACAGCATCTCATTCGCTACGATATACTGTCTGATTCTACTTATATAATTCATTCCGGCTCCTTAATCCTGCAAACGAAGTGTGCTACTCCTTGCTCCTGCATTCACATTTTGAATTCTGGTATTTTATTTGTAACATCTCATTCCTCTTGTCGAATTTGGGATAGATAGCATCTGATTTGCTGAATTCCGGCCCTCCCTTTCGACAAAAAACTGACAAAAAGCGGCTGGACGATTCTGAAATCAGTCACGAAGTATTGTTAGCACCATGCTTCTTTGACGAGCTTTTATAGAGACAGTATTCATGTCCGAACACATAGATGTACAGGCAACGGTAACCGTTACCTTTCCCGATGGCAGAAATATGTCTGTTCCGTCCGGGTCTTCAGGTTACGATATTGCACAATCAATAGGTCACAGCCTTGCAAAGGATGCGCTTGCGATACGTATCAACGGTAAGCTGGTTGATCTTGGAACCCCTATCACCGCTGACGCTGCAGTGGAAATCATCACCTTTGATCAACCTGATACGATAGGCAGACACATATTCTGGCACAGCGCCAGCCATATTATGGCTCAGGCTATCGAAGAGCTCTTTCCCGGCACGAAGTTCGGCGCCGGACCGGCTGTTGAACAGGGCTTCTACTACGATATTGCCTCTGAGCACCGCTTCAATGAAGAGGATCTGCAAAAGATTGAACAGCAGATGCTTGACATTTCCAAACGCAGCATCGACATCAGGCGTGAAGATATGCCAAGAGAAAAAGCTATAGCGTTCTTTTCGGAATCGAGAAAAGATCCCTATAAGGTGGAGATTCTTCAGGACACACTCAAAGAAGCTGACTCAGTATCGATATACCATCAGGGATCGTTTGCCGATCTCTGCAGCGGGCCTCACCTGCCGAACACCTCAAAGCTGAAAGCTGTAAAACTGACAAATATTTCAGCATCTTTCTGGAGAGGAGATTCTTCCCGCGAAAGCATGCAGAGAATTTACGGTATAGCATTTCCTTCCTCCAAACTCCTGAAACAGCATCTCGCCCGGTTAGAGGAAGCAAAAAAACGGGATCATCGAAAACTGGGTGCTGAACTCGAGCTATTTATGCTCTCTCAGGATGTCGGCAGCGGTTTACCGATCTGGCTTCCTAAAGGGGCTATCATTCGCAGCGAACTTGAGGCGTTTCTGAAAGAAGAACAGAGAAAGCGCGGCTATGTTCCGGTCTATACTCCACATATCGGCAATATCAACCTATACAAACGTTCCGGGCACTATCCATACTATAGCGACTCCCAGTTTCCACCACTAACCTACAAGGATGACCTCGGAAGAGAGGAACAGTATCTGCTCAAACCGATGAACTGCCCTCATCATCATCTTATTTACAGTTCACAGTTGCGCAGCTACCGTGATTTGCCAATCCGTATGGCAGAATTCGGCACGGTATACCGCCATGAGCAATCGGGTGAACTTAACGGTCTGATCAGGGCGAGAGGTTTTACACAGGATGATTCGCATATATACTGCCGACCCGACCAGTTGGTTGATGAAATCTGTGCCGCCATAGACCTGACAAAATTTGTCTTTACGACTCTGGGCTTTGATGATATAGAGGTTCGCCTCTCCCTGCATGACCCGGAGAACCAGGAGAAGTACGGAGGAACCGAGGAAGTCTGGCAACAGGCGGAAAAAGATGTCAGAGAGGCTGCCGAACGTATGGAAATCAAATATGTTATCGGTATCGGCGAAGCAAGTTTTTACGGACCGAAAATTGATTTCATTGTCCGCGACGCTCTTGGCAGAAAATGGCAGCTCGGCACTGTCCAGGTCGATTACGTCATGCCTGAACGGTTTGATCTTTCCTATATCGGCAGTGATGGAAAACCGCACCGGCCGGTCATTATTCACAGAGCTCCATTTGGTTCGATGGAACGCTTTATCGGGGTTCTCATTGAACATACCGCGGGTAACTTCCCGTTATGGCTTGCGCCCGTTCAGGTAGCTGTTCTGCCGATTACTGAAGAAGTTCACGCCTATGCGGAAAAGGTTCACCAGATGCTGATTGACAATGGCATACGGGCAGATCTTGATATCCGTAGCGAAAAAATTGGCAAAAAAATACGTGAAGCGGAGATCGGCAAAATCCCTTATATGGTTATCATCGGCCAGAAAGAAGCTGACGCGGAAGAGGTTTCACTGAGACGCCACACAAAAGGAGATCAGGGCACCTTGACGCTTCATGCACTCATTGATACGTTAGTAAAGGAAGTCAGAAACAAATCTTGACCGCAATGCGGGCAAACATCTGCGTCAGATAAAATAAATCAAGACTGTATGAGAAAAAAAAGAAGCGCTCCTCAAAAACCAAAAGTAACCTATCGGGTTAACGGGCAAATCAGAGTGCCTGAGGTTAGAATTGTTTTTAAAGACGGGTCACAGGAGATCATCAAAACAAGCCAGGCCCTTAAAATGGCCGAGCAAGAGGGGCTTGATCTCATAGAAGTACAGCCTACAGCCACGCCTCCTGTCTGTAAGATGGACAATTACGGGAAGCTGCAGTACAAACTTGATAAAAACGACAGGGATCGAAAAAAGAAATCGAAACCGACTTCATTAAAAGAGCTCAGGTTTCACCCTAACACCGACAAGCACGATTTTGATTTCAAAGCAGCGCACCTTGAAGAGTTTCTTCGCAAGGGAAACAGGGTTCGCGCAACAGTTGTTTTTCTCGGTCGCTCGATCATTTACAAGGACAAGGGCTATGAACTTGTCGAACGTCTGACCGAACGCCTCAGCAATGTCAGCAATCGGGAAGGCTCCCCAAAATTTGAAGGAAAAAAACTGTTCGTCTATTTCGAACCTGACAAGAAAAAAATCGAGGTATACGAAAGGATGCTGGCAAAAATGAACAAGGAAATTCAAAACAAGGAACCGGAAAACTAATTTTTTACCGATAACAAAACGATACGATCATGCCGAAAATGAAATCCCACCGTGGCGCCTGCAAACGGTTTAAAAAAACCGCATCGGGAAGGGTCAAACGTGAGAAAATGTACGGGTCGCACAACCTGGAAAAAAAGAACAGAAAAAGAACGCGACGAATTCACCAGTCTACCCTGGTAGACAAGACCCAGGAAAAGCAGATTAAACGCATGATCCTGGCATAAAAACACATTGTAAAAACATTAAATCGAGACTACGATGCCAAGAGCTACTAATTCAGTTGCATCACGTGCAAGAAGAAAAAGAATATTAAAGAAGGCTAAAGGTTACTGGGGTTCAAGGGGAACGATTCTGACCGTTGCCAAGCATGCGGTTGACAAAGCAGAACAGTATGCCTACCGTGACAGAAGGGTTAAAAAAAGAACGTTCCGTTCTTTGTGGATCATGAGAATTAACGCTGCCGCGAGGGAAAACGGTACAAGCTATTCAAGACTGATGGAAGCGATGAACAAGAAAAGTATCGACATTAACAGGAAAGCCCTTGCAGAAATAGCGGTTAAGGATCCTGCCGCTTTCAGCCAGATCGTTAAATCCGCTATGGGCTGAACCTTTCAGGAGTGAACCAGATTCATGAAGAACAGCATAGAGGTAATAAAACAGCAGATAGATTCGTTCGAAATCAACAGCGCTGAAGAACTGGAGGCTTTCCGCCTCCGGTTTATGGTTCGCAAAGGAAGTATTGCTGAGCTGTTCAATCAGCTCAAAGGACTTTCGCCTGCTGACCGACCGGAATACGGGCAACGGCTGAATCAACTGAAAAAGTTTGCAGAACGTAACTATGAAGAGGCTGAAAAAAAGCTCGATGTAATCGCTTCCGGCAAAGGCAAACAGCATAGAGATCTGACGCTTCCCGGCAGACGACAGTATACCGGTTCGGAACATCCTGTACAGCAGGTACTCGGAGATATGAAACAGATCTTCAGAGCGATGGGCTTTACCATAGCAACTGGTCCTGAGCTGGAGATTGACAGCTTTAACTTCGACAAGCTCAACTTCCCGTCGAATCACCCGGCACGGGATATGCAGGATACGTTTTTCATCAGAAAAAACGGGAAGGATGAAGACCTCCTTCTGCGAACTCATACATCGCCCGTGCAGATCAGGGTGATGCTTGACGAAAAACCTCCTATACGGGTCATCTGTCCGGGAAAGGTATACCGAAATGAGGCAATCAGTGCTCGCAGCTACTGTGTATTCCATCAACTGGAAGGCCTCTATATCGATAAACAGGTTTCATTTGCAGACCTGAAAGCAACAATTTACTCGTTTGCTAAACAGATGTTCGGCAGTGACGTACAGTTGCGATTCAGACCAAGTTTTTTCCCATTTACCGAACCTTCCGCCGAGGTGGATGTCACCTGTTACCTCTGTGGTGGAACAGGGTGCAGAGTCTGTAAACAATCCGGCTGGCTTGAGATCCTCGGGTGCGGAATGGTGCACCCGAACGTGCTCAGAAACTGCTCCATAGATCCTGACGAATATTCGGGATTTGCCTTTGGCATGGGCGTTGACCGGACCGCCCTTTTACGTTACAAGATCGACGATATTCGTCTTCTTTTTGAGAACGACGTAAGAATGCTCGAACAGTTTTCCAGGTAAACAGTCACACTACCTTTTTTCCAGCCCCACCCTCCTACTACCGCAAAAGAAAGTAAAAGGGTGGAGTGCTTCCTGTGGACGACAGCTACCTGTCCTTCAAACTCAGAGCCCAATTCTCCATAGCATCATTTGCCACCGGATTTGGAGCCTCAAGAAAAGTGATAACAAAGGTATTTTCCAGCTCAGCGACACCTATTGAACGAGGCCTGACCGAGAGAACCAATGGGTTAGGAAGTTCCTTTCCAAAACAGAAAAGAATATTTTGAGCAGCAAGTATCCGGTCGCTGACAACCCCATCTTTCAGTGACCTGGTATGTGCATAGTGATCGAATAGTCCAATATATGCTACAAACGGATGTTCATCGATTCTTTTGTGTAAAGCAGCGATAATCTCATTGACCGATGTTAATGACGTTTCAGACTTGTCGATTTCCAGCGTATAGATTGGATACTTTTCCTGAAAAAGCGCTTGCCTCATGATCTCATTCCCTGATGTGAATTATAATAAAATAAATACGTACAGCAGTTGAGCACTGCCGGGATAAAGTAATACGATAAAGAGAATTTTCAGCACACAATTGTGATAAAATGGAACCACATTTACCGTAGGATCCGAAAGTGATGCGCTATTCAGCAGGTTCATTGAATAGATACAGAGAGTACCTTACCGGACAAGTACAGAGACACTCGCCGGCAAAAGAGTTGCAGTATGCCGTGTTTGTTTTCTGCGTTGTTTTCTGAACAAACAAAACCATTTCCCCGTATTCCGCTATCACCGTGCAGAGCTGCTCATATTTTCCCTCCAGGCACTTATGGTCATGAGGACAATCAACGGCATCTTGTTTAGCCTTGAGAAGTTGAGAGGCTTTATCAGTCATCAGTGTGTCAATTATATGCTCATTGGATTCATCAGCACAACATATACATATTTATTACATCAAATAAAATGAGCAATTTATTCGTATAATCACAAAAAAAACCGCACAATGATATATCTATCACTGTGCGGTTTCACATATTCAGACAGCTTCAGGACAAGCGTCTAACTTTCGGCTTCAACAGTAATTTTAAGGGTTGCCGAAACATCCATGAACAGCTTTACCCCTACTTCATAGGCGCCAAGCGTTTTAATAGGTGACTCCAGGCTGATTTTTCTACGATCAACAGAGACCCCCTCATTGCTCAATGCTTCAGCAATATCACCCGAGGTCACGGTTCCAAACAGCTTCCCTGATTCACCGGCTTTGGCCAGAACCTTGAGGTTTAACTGCTGCACCTTGTCAGCTACCTCACGTGCGGCTATTCTCTGCTGTTCGATTTTTCTTGCCTGCTGCTTTCGTTCAGTTTCAAGCGCCTTGAGAGTGCCCTCTGTAGCTCTCAGTGCCATACCCTGGGGAATGAGATAGTTGTTTGCGTAGCCGTTTTTAACATCCACGACTTCACCCGCATCACCCAAAGTTGCAATATCTTTTCTTAAAATGACTTTCACTGCTTTATTTCCTCGTTCAATGAAGTGTTAACAATTACACCAGACGGTCTTATTTATACTCGTCTGCTACATATGGAATAATGGACAAAAATCTTGCCCATTTAACTGAATGGGTAAGAAGATTCTGCTCTTTTGCAGAGAGCCCTGTGATGCGACGGGGGATTATCTTTCCCTGGTCGTTAATAAAGCGTTTGAGCTTTCTTTCGTCGCGATAATCAAAAAATACAACCTGGTTTTTCGATACTTTTTTCTTTGATACCAGTGCATTACTAATCGACTTGTTCATCGATGTGTTTGTACGTCTCTGTTTCATTCTATCGTTATAATTTGACGATGTACTCTTCCCTTATTCGGAAGAAAGATATTTATACTCGTAGACATGACCGGCGGCACCGTCTTCTCGACTGTTGAGTCCCGTGCCGTTTTCGCTGTGTGAATCATCTTCGACAAATCCTGAAACTTCATCACCGTCCTCATGTTTCTTGCGCTTGTTGAGGAACTGGATTCTACGCGCTTTTATTTCCACAACGGTTCGTGATGAACCATCCTGCGCTTTCCATGTTCTGCTTTGCAGTTCTCCGTCAACAAGAACAGCGGCACTTCTTTTCAGGCTGTCACGACAGCTCTCGGCAAGCTTGTTCCAGGCGACAACACCAACATAACACACATCTTCCTGCCACTGATGGTTACTGTCCCTGAAACGCCGGTTACATGCTATCGAAAAGTTGACAACAGGTGTTCCGCCGGAATTTGTCTGACGAAAGACAGGGTCTTTCGTCAAATTTCCAGCGATGACAACACTGTTGATTTCGGGCATTTTTAACTCAGCCATAACCGTTCCTCCGTTTTATCCAAAAGGTATCGATTCATACTTATCTGTAGGCGTTCTATTTCTTCGCAGCAACAGAATCCTCTTGCTGATCCTCTTCACTTTGATCCTCAGGACTGCCGATCACCACACTGTACTTCTCTACCCTCTTACGCATTTCCAATAAAGGTGTGGTCAAATGCACAAGAAGAAAACGCAGGATATTTTCGTTATAGCGGAAAGCCGTTTCAATGGCTGCAAGACCGGAGGGTTCTCCCCGGAATTCGATATGAGCATACGAACCTATTGTCTGCTTGCCGATCGGGTAGGCCATAGTTCTTCTCCCAACCTCAAGCACATTCTCAATGTCACCGCTGTTTTTCGTGATAACATTTTTCACCTCATCCATGGTTGCAGCAATTACATCATCCTCAAGCCCGCCATTGATGATTACGGTGCACTCGTAAAGTTTTTTTATCTCCATAGCGCAAAGCAACTTAAAAAGATTATGTTGGCTCATACAAATGGTGGGGACCAGGCATTGCGCATCCCTGCCCCTTGGATTCAGGATACCTCATGAACACCACTTGCAATTTTGAACCTTAAAGGTAAGGGATTTGAACAAGATTTCCAACAGCTATAAATCCAGCCATATCGCCCTCTTTGCTCACTGAAAAACGGTTCTCACCACACATGATTTCTCACAAGACGCAAGAGCGAAGATATAGAATTACCGGAGCATGGTCTGAGCTTTTTTCAGCACTATCAATGCGAACGTCGACCACATCCTCGGCAAGCCCTTTCGACAGATAAAAACAATCAATTCTCCATCCGAGATTTCGCTCGCGAGCCCCCTTCCAGTATGGCCACCAGGTGAACATGCCTTTTTTGTCAGGAAACCGCTCTCTCATGATATCGTGGAGGCCGATCTCAAGATGCCGGTCAATAGCCTCCCTTTCTTCAGGCCGGAGCCCTGTTATACCAGGCTTGTTCTGGGAGTGATGCACATCAAGGTCCGTATGGGCAACATTGATATCTCCGGTATGTATGACCTGCCGCCCCTGCCGCAGAAGTTCCATGATATAAGTACCCAGGTCTGAAAGATAACCAAGCTTTACCGCGTAATGTGCATCTCCATCGCCTCTCGGGACATAGGTTCCGATAACACTGAGGTTACTTCCATGAAGGACTACTGTCCGGTTTTCCCGGTCAAAGTCAGGTATCTCAAATCTATAGTCGCAGCCACTCCCTTCTTTCAGAAGTACACCGACCCCGCTATAGCCTTTCCTGAAGGTCGAGCCGTTCCAGTACTTTCTGAATCCGGGCAGGGAGAGAATTTCTTCGGGAATATTTTTCTCCTGTGCCTTGAGCTCCTCAAGTACAAGAATATCAGGCTGCCTGTCGTGTATCCATGCCAGCAGGCTCTCTCTGCGAGCCCGGATACCGTTGATGTTCCATGTTGCTATCTTCATAAGCCAGAGGATCACGTTATACTTATAAAATAATCCGAGATGCCTTCAGCCACCGATTGTTCCGCTATATCCACCATACATCTGAAATGACCTTTTGGGCAGTGGTCCCTGCCGATATGCGAACATGGCCTGCATTTCAGGTCTTGTACTTCGAACAAGGCATAGGGGGTATTATAGGGCAGAAACCCGAACTGGGCTACTGAAGAACCAAAAAGTACAAAGAGCTGTTTTTCAAACGCGGAAGCAATATGCATGAGACCCGTATCGTTGGTCAATACAGCGTCACACATGTCCATTACTGCTGCTGACTCTGTCAGTGAAGTCATTCCGGCCAGATTCATCACCCTTGACGCAGACCCGGGAGAAATCGCCGCAAGCATTTCTTCAGCCTGCGGTATGTCTTCAGCACCGCCCAGCAGGAAAACACGCAGTCTGAACTCGCGAACCAACCGCTCCACAACCGATGCAAATTTTTGAGGCGGATAGCGCTTGGTCAGATGGTTGGCCCCGAAACAAACGGCAAGCTGCAATCCGTCGCTGTCACTCACCGAAGCGGCATAGTTCCTGTCATCTTCATTCAACCACAATTCACAACCCTTATCATCTCCAGTGACAGCGCTTCCCTCAAAGGACGCCATATATCGATCGACCACGGACTCGGTTGTGTCGAACAGATCGAGGCCTGCTCTGACAAGCAGCAGTTTTTTCCAGTTCCTTTTCTTGTAGCGATATAAACGATCAAATGAAATCGACTGTTGCAGTGAGCGCGAACGCAGATTATTCTGCAGATCGACAACAATATCGTAATGTCCTTCAGGAGGCGCGTCAGAGGTGTAGACGTTGTTCAGATAAGGAGAGGCTTTGACAAGGGAAGCATAAGACGACTTGATACAATAGTCAATAGAAGCCTCAGGGTATGCAGCATGCAAACGTCGCAGAACAGGAGTGGTCAGCACGATATCACCAATCGAACTCAACCTGATGACCAGGATGTTCCTGATATCATTGATTTTCTTTGGACGCAAAGCCATTCAGGACCAGAATTCCCACCATGCCTTTCGCTTTGCGCTGTCTTCGGGCATAGAGGTTTGCAGCATAGCGATATTGTCACCGATCATTTTCTGAAGCGTTTCCTTATCAGGCAGCTCTCCTTTCCGCTCAGCAACCATTTCACCGGCCATCCGGAAGGCATTCAATGCTTCCCCGGACCGGCCGGTCCTTGCAAGTGCGAGCGCACGACTGACAACGGCAGTAATCCATTGTTTTCCCTCATCCTGATTCAATTCACCTCTCCGGTTGAAGTAGCGCAGAGCAATCTCTGCCGAAACCAGGCTCTCTTCGTACTGATCAAGTTTGCCCAGCGCCCCGGAAAGACCAGCATGGCAGAGAGCATCAAAGCCGCCATGATCAAAAACCTCCTCTTTCGGAATGGTACGTGAACACTCCATAGCGCATCGATACTCTGACGCCGCTTCTTCAAAAGCACCTTCCTGCCGTTTCTTTTCGCCTTCGCTCAGCGCCATATAGGCCTGAGCAACCTGTTTGAGTGGTTTCATAGTTTGGTTTCAAAAAGAGCGTTAAGCTGTTCCGGAATTTCAGGACGACCTCTTTGATTGAGTGCCGTACCGATAATTTTTGCCTTCAGAATAAGCTTTTCATCCCTTTTCCGAAAAATATCCTGATAAAAGGCGAACCTCAACCTTGACTCCTTCGCAATATTCAGGCATACGACAAAGCTGTCACCGCTCTCAAGGGGAAACTTGTAATCGAGTTCGGCCCTGACAACAACAAGGTTGATACCCTTTTGTGCATAGGCCTTGAAATCTATACCAACCCCCTTGAGGTATTCATGGCGTGCATGCTCGAGATAGTTCTGGTATACACTGTTATTGACAATCCCCTGCATATCGCACTCATAATCGCGAACCAGAATCGTGAGGTTGAAATCATAGTTCTGCATAGACAAGACTGTAGTTATTTATTTGCATAACCCGGGAAAATATAGCGATTCATGGTTACGTCATGTAATAGTTAACATAAAACTCATACCGCCTGATGATGCTCAAACAAGGAAACCGCTCCGAAAACTCCATCAAGACCTATCTGGATGCCGATAACGGAAAGAATCAGACCCATAAGCTGGGTAACGACTTTCAGGCCTTCCTGTCCAAGTGTCTTTTCAACTTTCTCACCGAGCAGGAAACAGAAATACGTTATCAGACACATGAGGGAAAAAACCAGGCCGTTGACAGCGACATCCGCTACATTGCCCGTTGCAGAATAACTCATGGAAACAGCGATTGTTCCCGGGCCTGCAAGAATCGGTATCCCCAGAGGGCTAATCCCTCTATTCTCACCGTTTTCCCCCGAAGAATCTCCGCCCGCAGGAGAATGCGCATCGGATGTTCGCCCGTGCATCATGTCAAATCCGATAAAAAAAACCATTATGCCGCCGGCAATCCTCAACGCGGGAAGCGTTATACCGAAAAACTCAAAAATCACCCGACCGAGAAAAATAAAGCCAAGCACTATGCACATCGCCGTCACCACAGCCTGGAATGCTGTTTTTCTGATCGAGCGATCATCCATACCTGCGGTTACAGCGGTAAAAATCGCAGTATTGGCAAGCGGATTCATGATAGCGAAATAACCGCCTATCATTACCAGCGTGTGACTGAGAAAGTCATGCATGATTCTTCAATATGAAAGTTGCATTTGAAGCTCCGCAAACAACAGAACGTAAAAACAATATGCAACTATAGGGATTACAATTCGAATGGCTTCTGCAGAAAAATCACAACCCGCATTCAAGCGGGTTGAAGAGAATGGAATTTCAGAAGCGGAAAACCGCCGCTACGCCCGACAGGGATGGCATCCTGGCAGAATGAACAACATGAACATTTCCTCCTTTCTGAAGCACCATTTCACCGATATCATCCAGCAAGTCACCAATCTCCGGGTTATCCAGATCATCGAGAATATATGTACCATCGACCCTGTCAAGACGGCCCGCGACCTGAACATCGCTATCGATAAACAACGTCTCGATTTTACCGGATACCGACGCTTTGGCGACCTCTTCAAGATCGCCCGACCCAAGGCCTTTAGACTGCGCATCGCCATATGCTTCAAGCAGATCATCTAACCGTTCATAACCTTGCAGTTCAAAAGAAGCCCAGGCTTTTGCATGCATTTTACCATTCTCAAGCGCTTCCGGATTGGTGTCGATCCCCTGCTGCATCAAGTAGGAGTTCTTGCTTATCTGCCTGAACATCCCCTGGTTTTCCGGCAAAGCAGCAAGCAGCAGAGGAAGCCTGGAGGGCAGGGAATGTCGTTCAAAAACACCTTTATCAATGATGCGGAAAAAACGTTCTGCGTCAGCCTCGGATTCATCTTTTCTGCTCCCATGCCCGTGATGCATCGCAGGACCTTTTGACCCCTTGCCGTATGACGCTACCGTCTGGTGCGGCTCGCTCTTCTCTTCACCCAGCGCTTCTTCAAGCGTCACAGGAATAGCAGTGTCAAGCTCGATCTCATCAAGTAATTCTTTCGTCCCCTCAAAAAGTCTGGCCTTATTTCTGGTAAGTGCAAGAACCTGATAGCGCTCATAGGACTGAAAAATCCTTACCAGGGGTTTGGTATAGAAACTCTCCGACACGACAGCGATGTCCATCACCGCTTCCTGAAGCCTGTAGACTTTAAACATTCCCGGTGCACCGAAAACCGCAACACCATCAAGCGTATGGTTCCAGAAACGATGGTCATCGGCAAGCGCGTAAAAAGGCTTCATGAGCGGAGAAATCTCACGTTTGGGATATTTCATTTGCAGTGACTCTTCAAGTCTCTTTGCAAGATTACGAAAGCGGATAGGGTCCTGCTGATTTTCCGGATGATGACGGTGTGTCTTCTGGTATAAGGAAAGACATGGCGGTTCTACTGAAGAAAAAATAACCGCAGGATACTCTGAAACACGTGCGTTCATGCAACCTCCTTTGAAAATAACATCTTAAGGAAATCTGCCTTTCTCGAAACAACTCCTCTCTATCTATAAAAGAGAGCATATAAGTATAACAGGAGAAACAAACCGTTTGTTCCTGAATGCAGGGAGTAGGTAGTAGGGTACAATAAAAAAGCCCGTCCTTGTGAGACGGGCTTTTTATAAATAATCGGCGACGACCTACTCTCCCGCTGTTACGCAGTACCATCGGCTCACCAGGGCTTAACTACTCTGTT
>Ga0272441_10000800_pt1 | contig 69365 bp, 54 predicted proteins | sample SSMProp6N_FD_193582 | JGI IMG/M metagenome (GOLD analysis project Ga0272441, IMG submission 193582) | Marine sediment archaeal communities from Little Sippewissett salt marsh, Falmouth, MA, United States - SSM-Prop-6N | ecosystem: Environmental > Aquatic > Marine > Wetlands > Sediment ...
TCGCGCAGCTCGCCGCTCAGCGACTGCAGCATGCGCAGGCGCTCGGCGGCGGCATCGAGACACTCGCCGACTTCGCCGGGGGCGGCGGTTCGTCGCGCGCGGGCGATGTAGTGGTTCAGCGGCGAGATGATGTTGCCGATCTCGTGGTTTATCGACGAGATCGTGGCGCCCAGCTCGGCAAGGGCCTTGCGCCGGCGATCGACCTCCTGAAGCCGGCGCAGCTCGGTCACGTCCACCAGGACCACGACGCGCCGCCCGGACCGTCCTGCGCCCTCGAGCGGGCGGGAACTCACCAGGAAGATGCCCTCTTCGGTTTCGATCTCGCAGGGCGCCGAGTCGGCGTCGAGCGACGCCGCGGTGAGCCACGGCAGGTGCTTCTCGCCCCCGGCCGAGATTGCGAACATCCTTTCGAACGCCGGGTTGCAGCTGTGCACCCGGCCGTTGGGTTCGAGCACCGCCACGGCGTTGGTCATCGATTCGAAGACCGCGTCGGTAAGTCGCTGGAGCTGGTCGGCGTCCTCGCGGGCCTCGAGCCGGGCCAGCGCTGTTCCCGCCTGGGCGGCGAGGGCCCTGAGGAACATCCGGTCGCGCGGCGAGAACTCCGCGTGGGACTTCTTCTCCATGCAGGCCAGGAGGCCGCGGGTGCCCTCTCCGCCGAAGGGTGCGGCCAGCCGGACATTGAGCTTCCCGAGGGCGGTCAGCACTTCAATGTCATCGCCGTTCTTCAGTTCAAGGAGCTCGTCGCCGGCGTCGTACGCGGGCATGGCCAGGCCTTCGAAACCGCGGGCCCGCTTCGCTTCCGGGCGCGATACCGCGCAAGCTACCCTGTCTTCCCCGAGCAGGACCAGCGCTCCCTCGAGTTTCAGCGCGCCGGCAGCGTCGTGTGCCAGGGTTCCGGCCAGGGCTTGGGCCGACTCGGACGTGGCGTAGCGCGTTCCCGCCTCGGCCAGGAAGCGGTCCATTTCGGCCTCGGCGCGGAAGAAGGCGCGGTCCAGCAACGCCTGGAGCAGCTCCAGCACCGGTTGAAAGCCGAAGCCCATCAGGATCAGGAGCAGGACCCAGTTGGCGCCCCGGGGCATGAACTCGGCGGCTGCGCCCAGCCGCTCCAGCCCCGCCAGGCATGCGGCGTAGAGCACGCCGATCAGCGCGGTTCCGAGCGCGTAAGGCAGGGTTCTGCGGATGACTACCTTGATGTCGAACATGCTGAAGCGCACGATGGCGATGCCGGTCATCAGCGGGAAGAGCATCCAGGTCAGCCCTACGAATGAGGGGAACCACATCCTCTTGAACGCCGGGAGGAAGCCCAGTATGGCGAAGATTGCCGAGATTCCCCAGCCCACCAGGAACAGGATGTAGTGGGGCCGTCGCTCGCGGTCGGATGTCCTGAAACAGCGTGCGAAAACGGCGGCGGCCGAGAATGTGACCCAGAAGATCGAGAAGAGCGCCGACAGCGCGTAGAGGCGAGTGTCGCCTCCAGGCACGTAGGTCCACTGGACGCGCCTGTATTCGGTGACGTAGGCGCCGGTGAGGTTGGCGATCATCAGCGGCAGCATGCACAGCAGCGCCAGCCCGGAGCAGACCAGCATCAGGCGGCTGCCGCCTTTGAGGAAGCGACAGGTGAAGTAGACGGTGGCCGGCGGTATGAGCAGCAAGAGGTGGCGGAGCAGCCAGACTCCCGCGACTACGCGGTGCAGCCCGACCACCGTAGCGAGGTGCAGCAGGTAGACGAGCAGGAGGTAGCCCGAATAGCACAGCGAGAAGTAGAGAAAGGCGCGGTTCAGACGGGACTCTGGCTCCTTGCGGAAGACGAAGAGCCCGAAGATCAACAGGATCGCGGAACCGACCAGCCAGGTGCTGCCCAGCGCATGCGCTCGAAAGGAGGCCGCAAGTCCCAGGAACAACGGCACGCAGACTGCCGCCAGCAGCAGGCGTGTGCCTATGGACCTGAGTGTTGCCCTGGTGGTGTTGCCGGGCATGACCCTTTTCCCTGTCTTGGCGAAGTGGCTGGAGCATACTCTAAATGTCCGGATGGGTTCAAGTCAATGCCAAACGCCGTCGGCTACGCAGGACCGGGTGCGACCCGGAGTCCTCCGTCCCCGTTGGTGCGCGCATCCCCCGATGCAGTTGCGCGTTGTGGGGAGCGGGCCCGGAGTAGGTGAAAGAACCCGTTGAAGGTCGTCCCGCAGCTGATTTCCGCGAACCCGGCTCGAGACACCTCGGCACGCAGTTGGCCTGCGCTGATCTGCCGGTAGCAGTCGCAGTCCGCCAGCCTGCGCATCCGGGAGTTGTGGTACATCATCCGGGTCAGCGATGAAAGCTGGCCTGCGAGCTCCTGCAGGAAGGACCAGGCGGGCTGGACAGCGTACCTCTGGCGCAGGTGCCGCCAGAGTCTTCCTGTCTTGGACTGTCCCGGGCGCATCGCGGTGACAACCAGGTCCCCGCCGGGTTTCAGCACTCGACGGAACTCGCGCAGGGCCAGCGCGCATCCCGGCCGCGAAAGCGTGAACAGCACGCTCAGGCAGGTCACCCGGTCGAAGACCGCATCGGCGAACGGCAGCGGTTCCTCGAGTGAAGCTTCAACGGCAATTCCCCGGGAGGACTTCCGGCAATAGGCCTGCAACGCCTCGCGTGAGAAATCCACCCCGACAACTTCGGCGCCGCGCTCCGCAAGTCTCAAGGCGAAGTTGCCGGTGCCGATGCCGGCGTCCAGCACTGCTTCGCCCGGGAGCAGTGCCAGGCTGTCGGCGAGTTCGTCGAGGTAGTCGGTGTAATCGCGGAACTCGCCGATGGTGTCGTATCCCTGCATGTAGGTGTCCCAGAACTCGCGGGGTCTGCTGTTCACGGGATTCTCCTCACTCGGCCCACGGCGAGTCCCAGCCGACGTCTTCCCGGCGCATTCCCCACTCACCGAGCACTTCGGTCAGCACCGGTGGTTCGGCGGTCTGTTCGCCCTTTTCCCTGGCGAGCGCTTCCTCGCGGGTCATGCGGCCCTCGCGCACGAGGACGCTGTTCTTGATGGTCTCCTGGCTGAAGCCGAACTTGCGATGTTTGAGGTACTCCTGTATGGGCGCCAGCCGGCAGTCGAAGTGGGCTTCGTGCCGGCCTTCCTGTTTGCGCCAGCCCAGCTCCGTCGCCAGGGTCCTGACTATCTTCCGATAGTCCCAGTCCAGGTACACCGGCAGCTGCATCATTCTCAACCGGTTCTCCGGCGTGTTCGGAGAGGGTGACGTCAGTTGCCTGATGTCCCCGGTGGCCACGAACGCGTCGAGCACTTCGGGTTCCACCAGAGGCTCGGAGCGGAGCTCGCCGTAGAGCCCCTCGTCCCGACGCAGTCTCTCTCCGAAGGCCTGCATCGAGAGTACCGAAAGCCCCGGCTGGTACTCGTACTTCCGGGACCAGCCGCCGACCAGGAGCGGCTTGATCCCCCGTCGTTTCCCTTCCCGGGCGGCGAAGCTGCCGGCGACGATGTAGCCCAGGCCGTTGCAGACCGTGCAGAAGTAGCCGGTGTCCCTGAAGAAGTGCGCGAAGGCTCTGCGGTAGAGGGTCGGGTTGGGCTTGAGCGTGATCATCGCGATCCCCAACCTGGTTACCAGCGATTCGATGTTCTCGAGCGCCAGCGGCGTGCGATAGCCGTTGTCGACGTTGAGTCCCAGGACGCGGAGGCCGTACTCCTTGACCATCAGGTACGCAACGTAGGAACTGTCCAGGCCGCCGCTGAGCAGGACGATGCAGTCGTAGCGGCGGCCGGGCACCTCGCCCTCAGCCCTCAGCTGGGCGACGATATCCTCCAGTTCGGCCTGCTTCTCGAGAAGGATTGTGCGCTCGGTCTCAACAGATTCATCGGAGTGGTCGCGGCACAGGCTGCAGGTGCCTTTCCGGTCGAAGTGTACGGCGTCGTAGTTGCGGGGGAGAATGCAGCGAACACATCTGTCCATTTCGTCCTTCCTTTCGGTCAGCAGGCGGCCAGGGCCAGCGCAGCGTTGTTGCCCATGCCCAGCGAGTAGCAGAGAGCGAGGTCCACGTCCTGCTCCCGGGCCTCGTTGGGGACGTAGTCCAGGTCGCACTCGGGGTCGGGGTCTTCGTAGTTGATGGTCGGGGGGATCTCCGACCGGTGGATGGCCAGCGCGCAGGTGGCGGCCTGCAGCGCGCCCGAGGCGCCGAAGGGGTGGCCGGTCATGCTCTTGATGCCCGAGACCGGCACCCTGTAGGCGTGATCGCCCAGGGCGGACTTGAGCATGCGCGTTTCGCGCCGGTCGGTAGTGCGCGAGGAACTGCCGTGTGCGCAGTACAGGCCGACTTCCTCGCGATTCCGCCCGGCGTGTTTCAGCGCGCGGTCGACCGCCCTGGAGGCGCTGGACACGTCTTCGGCGACCGCGGCCATCGATTGCGAATCGTTGGTCGTGCCGTAGCCGGCGACCTCGGCGTAGATGCGCGCGTCGCGGCTGCGGGCGTGCTCGTAGTCCTCGATGACCACGACGGCGGCGGCCTCGCTGAGCACGTGGCCGTCGCGGTGGGCTTCGAACGGGCGGCAGGCGCTCTCGGGCTGATCGTTGCGGGAAGAGAGCACGCGCGCGTTGGCGTAGGCCGAAAGCAGGTCGGCCTGCACGCCGGCGTCGGCGCCGCCGGCGAGGATCGCCCGGCTTTCTCCGGACTGGATCTTGCGCAGGGCGTGCCCGATGGCATTGGCCCCGCTGCTGCAGGCGGTCGATATCGTCAGGGTCTCGCCCCTGCTGCCGAGCACGATGGCGATGTTGCCGGCGGGTGCCGAAGGTACCGAGACCGGCGCCATCAGCGGGTTGACGCGATCGCTTCCGCGCTGGTGACGGCGCACCATGTTGCGGGCCAGGGTGTCGAGATCCGGACAGGCGACGCCCATGAAGACGTCGACCTGGTCGCGGTTCTCCTCGTCGATCCGGAGGCCCGAGTCCTGGTGGGCCAGGCGGGCCGCCACCACCGCCAGCTTGGAGTTTCGCGACATCTTCCGCGACAGCTCGGAAGGGATGTGCTCGGAGAAGTCCAGGTCGCGCACCTCCCCGCCGATCTGTACGGCGAAGCCGGTGGTGTCGAAAAGCGTGATCGGCCCGACACCGCTCTGGCCGGCCGTGAGGGCCCGCCAGAACTCGTCGACGCCCGTTCCGATCGGCGTTACCACCCCGATCCCGGTTATCACCGCCCTCTTATCGCTCAACGCCCACCTCCTGCCTGTCCGGCGCGATGCGGCTCGCGATCGAGCTGCTCCCGGCGCAGTAGTGCAACTGGCGGGCCAGTACGCGAATTATGTTTCGGGAAGGGAAGCCCCGTGTCCGGCAGTGTTTAGGCGGCGGCAGGCGTCAGCTTACCCACGTTCACACCCCCCGGGTGCACCGGCACGGTGCGTTCCTGCACCGGGGCGAACGGCCAGCATGTGCGCAATTGCTACGCCGGGCACGGAAGTTGCTTGTTTTGCGAACAGGCAACTTCGAAAGGAGAAATGATCGATGGTCACCGAGAGAACCTGCAGGCTGCTGCACTTCTTCAGGAGGAGCGTAAAGGAAGAGGGTGAGGAGCTCTTCCAGGCCAGGCGCTTCATCGAGAAGCTCGATGAACTCAACGAATCGGAGCAGCTGGTGCTGGGCTGCGCGCTCAAGAGCCGCGAGAACCTCTCCCAGTTCTCAGCCGCCTTCAAGGTCCGATGAGCCCGTCCTGGGAGTGAAATCCGGATCGCTCCCGCGGCGGGCCGGTGCACCACGACAGTGCAGCCGGCGCACCGCGCAGCGGCCCGGGTGGTGCAGCCGCCCGGGGGCATCCGGCACGCTTTCCGGCACTTGAACCTTGCACTTCGAATACCGCTAATTTAACATGACCGCCGTGGCAGCTCTATGAGGAGAGAAGCTTGGCGGGCATGCGGGTTCTGATCGCGGACGACGACGGCATCATTCGCAGGACGCTCAAGAGCGTCCTGGAGGAGCTGGGGCACGAAGTCAGCGAGGCATCCACGGCGGCCGAAGCCGTTGAGAGCGCCTCCCGCGGCGCCTTCGACCTGGTGCTCCTGGACATCGGCTTTCCGGACAGTTCGGACCTCGCCCCGCTCAGGGACATCAGGAGCCAGGCTCCCGATACCGACGTGATCATGGTCACCGCCCAGACCGACGACCTCGGCGTGGTCGCGGAGGCCACCGATCTGGGGGCCTTCGACTACGTGCCCAAGCCGATACGCGACGACGACATCCGCATCCGCGTCACCCGCGTGATGCAGATGCGGGTACTGAACCGCGCGCGGGCCCGCATGAGTTCCGAACTGGCCCGCGGCAGCGAGATCGACAGCATCGTGGGCCAGTCCGCCGCGATGCAGGGCATCGTGCGGCAGGCCCGGGAACTGGCCGGCTACGACGCGCCGGTGCTCATCACCGGGGAGACCGGCACCGGCAAGGAACTGGTCGCCCGCGCCCTGCACTTCAGCGGTTCGCGGCGGGAGCGGCCCTTCGTCTCGCTCAACTGCGCGGCTCTGGCCTCGGGGCTCACCGAGAGCGAGCTCTTCGGCCACGAGCGCGGCGCCTTCACCGGCGCGCACCAGGCGCGGCGGGGCGCCTTCGAAGAGGCCGAGGACGGGACCCTGTTCCTCGACGAGATCGGGGACATGAGCCCCCAGGCCCAGGCCTCGCTGCTGCACGTCCTGGAGCGTGGCGAGTACCGCTCGGTGGGCGGCAAGACCAAGCAGACCGAGGCGCGGGTGGTGCTGGCATCCAACCAGGACCTCGAAGCGCTGATTGCCGAGAGCAAGTTCCGCAAGGACCTGTTCTACCGCATCAACCGGCTCAGGATCCAGATCCCGCCGCTGCGCCAGCGCAAGGAGGACATCGGGCCGCTGGCCGGGCACTTCCTGGGTCTGCTCGAGGCCAAGGTCGGCAAGGGCATCGGCGCCATCGCGCCCGAGGCGCTGGCCGCGCTGCGCGGCTATCCCTGGCCGGGCAACGTGCGCGAGCTGCGCAACGAGATGGAGCGCGCCTACCTGCACGGCGGCGGCGGCGAACTGCGTCCCCTGGATTTCTCCCCGGAGGTGCTGGTCTCGCGCCAGACCGAAGACGGCGAGGAGGCCGCCGACCCGGACTCGCTGGAGGAGATTCACCGCCTGATCGAGGCGCTGAAGGCCAGCGGCGGGAACCTGACCAGGGCCGGCGAGATACTCGGCGCGCACCGCAACACCGTGCGGCGCTGGATGAAGACCTACGGGCTCTACGGGCGGGAATAGGCGGCCGGCCGGGAGCCATTGGAGAACTGCGTGAACCCAGCCCGGCCGGAACCCATGGGCAGTGACAGCCGCCGGCGGCTGGAGGAGCTCAGTCGCGAGCTCCGGGAGAACCAGGCGCACCTGGTCCAGTCCGAGAAGATGGCGGCCATCGGCCACCTGGCAGCCGGAGTGGCCCACGAGATCAACAACCCCATCGGCTACATCAGCAGCAACCTGGGCACGCTGCGCCAGTACGTCGACGTCTTCCGCAGGCTGCTGGGGGAGTACGGCAACGCGGCCGAGGCGGTCCGCGAGGGGCGCGACGAGGACGCCAGGGCCGCGCTGGATCGCGCGGACGAACTGCGCAGGGCGGAGGACCTGGAGTTCATCCTCGGCGATCTCGACCAGCTGCTGGACGATTCCAGCGAGGGAACCCGGCGGGTGGCCGAGATCGTCCAGAGCCTCAAGAGCTTCGCGCGCGTCGACGAGTCCCAGCTCAAGGAGGCCAGCGTCAACGACGGGATCGAGGCCACCCTCAAGGTGGTCTGGAACGAGCTCAAGTACAAGTGCCAGGTGCACAAGAGCCTCGGCGAGGTCCCGACCATCAGCTGCTATCCCGGCAAGCTCAACCAGGTCTTCATGAACCTGCTGGTCAACGCCGCCCAGGCCATTCCCGGGCGCGGAGAAGTGACCATCGAGAGCGGTGCCGGAGAGGACCACGTCTTCGTGCGCATTTCCGACACCGGCAAGGGCATTCCCGCCGATCAGCTCGAGATGATCTTCGAGCCGTTCTTCACCACCAAGGATCCCGGCAAGGGCACGGGGCTGGGCCTGGCCATCAGCCGCAACATCGTCGAGGAGCACGGCGGCCGCCTGGAGGTCGAGAGCCGCGAGGGTGCCGGCACGACCTTCACAGTGCGCCTGCCGCGCGAGGGGCTGCGCGATGAGTGAGCACACCGTTCTCTGCGTAGACGACGAGACCGGCATCCGCAACGCCATCAAACGCGTGTTGCGCAATGAGCCCTACCGGCTGCTCACCGCCGCCAGCGGCCCGGAGGGGCTGGCGGTGCTGGACGAGGAGTCGGTGCAGGTGGTCATCTCCGACCAGCGCATGCCCAGCATGATCGGCATCGAGTTCCTGCAACAGGTGAAGGAGAACTGGCCGGACACCGTGCGCGTGATCCTCTCGGGCTACGCGGACCTCGCCGCGGTGGTCGACTCCATCAACAAGGGCGAGGTGTACCGTTTCCTGACCAAGCCGTGGAACGACGAGGAGCTCAAGGCCACCGTGCGCCAGTGCCTGGAGCACTACGAACTCCTGCGGGAGAACGTATCGCTCAACGAGAAGATCCGACGGCAGAACCAGGAGCTCAAGTCGCGCAACATCGAGCTGGGCCAGGAGGTGAGCTCGACCACCGCGGGGCTGCGCCTGGCGCAGCTGGTGCTCGAGGAGCTGCCCATCGGGATACTGGGGCTGGACGACACCGGTACAGTGGTGCTGGCCAACCAGCAGGCCCACAACCTGCTGGACCGTCCCGCGGGCCAGCTGCTGGACCTGGCGCTGGGCGAGTGCATGCCGGACGTCGAGGAACGGCTCGAAGCCCTGGCCGAAACGGGCGGGGGCTCGTTCCGCATCGCGGACGGGAGGCTGCTTTTCTCGGCGTCTGCGTTCCTGCACGAGAACGGTGCCCGCGGGGTGATCGTCGTGATTCAGGAGGCCGATCATGGCCAGGGCACCGATCGATAAGCTCCAGGCCAGGATCCGCCAGCTGCCACCCCTGCCGGCGGTCATCAACCGCCTGATGGACGTGGTCCAGAGCAACGAGTCCTCCGCCAACGACGTCAGCCGGGTGCTGGCCAGCGACCAGAACCTGACCAGCAAGGTACTGCGGCTGGTCAACTCCTCCTTCTATGGCATGAGCCGCAAGATCGCGACCATCACCCGCGCGGTGGTCATCCTGGGATACCAGGCGGTGCGCCACCTGGCGCTGGGCCTGGCCGCCTACGAGGCCTTCAAGAAGGAGAAGAGCGGCCTGGATCGCGAGCGCTTCTGGATGCACTCGCTGAGCTGTGCGGCCACCGCGCAACTGGTCGCCAAGCAGCTGGGGTGCCCGGTGCCGGAGGAGGCGTTTGTCTCCGGATTGCTGCACGACATCGGGCGCATGGCGGTCAGCGTGGCCTGCCCCGGGGAGTTCGCCCGCCTGGAGCCGGCACCCGCCCCCGGGCTCATCGCCCAGGAAAAGGAGATCCTGGGGATGAGCCACGCCCGGGCCGGGTCCGTGCTCCTGGAGTACTGGAAGCTGCCGGAGCACCTCTGCCGGGTGGCGCGCTTCCACCATTCCGCGCGGCTGATCTCTGCGGGCGAGGAGCCGCTGCTGACCAGCGTGATGCTCGCAGACTGCCTGTCCTCCGCCGAGAACAGCGACTCGCTGGAGATGGTCGACAGCGCCATGAGCGCGAGCGTCATGGCCGCCTCGGGAATCCCCGCCGGCGAATACGGCAACATCCTGCGGGACATGAGCTCACACGTCGCTCGCGCCAGGGCGTTCCTGCAGGTGGCCGAGAAGTCGCCGGGCGGAGAGGGCCAACCCGCGGCCGAAGGCGCTCACGAGGAACTGGCCGCCGTCGCGGTGGTCGGCGCCGCCGGCCAGCGAACCGAGTGGGTCCGGAGCCTCCTGGAGCACTTCGGTTTCCGGGCTCAACTGCTCTCGGAATCCGAGGCGGCCGGGCTGACGGGCGCCTCGGTGGCCTGTGCGATTGTTGACCCGGAAGGCCTTGCCGCGGACAGGCTCGAGGAGATGTGCGCGGCGCTCTCGGCCGCCGGGATCGGTACGGCGCTGCTGGAGACCGGCGGGGACCAGGGCCCGCTGCCGGCCGGCTGCCGCTGGCTGCCGCTGGTCTTCTCGCGCGAAGCCATCGAGGGCCTGGTCCGATGAGGCCCCGGATCCTGGTGGTGGACGACGAGGCGCGTATCCGCCGCGCGCTGGAACGCCTGCTGCGTCGCGACGGACACGAGGTGGTGCAGGCGGCCGACGGGCTCGAGGCCCTCGAGAAGTGCCGCCAGGAGAGCTTCAACCTTGCGGTGGTCGACCTGCTCATGCCCCGGATGGGGGGGCTCGAACTGCTCGCGCGCATGAGCGCCGACCACCCGGAGGTCGCGGTCATTATCCTTACGGGCAACGCCAGCGTGGAGTCCGCCGTGGAGGCCATGAAGGCCGGGGCCCAGGACTACCTCACCAAGCCCTTCGACGACGGCGAGGTGCTCGAGCGGGTGCGCCGGGCCTGCCGCTTCAATGAGCTGGAGGTCGAGAACCAGCGCCTGCGGGCGGAGGTGCGCGAGCGCTACCACTATGAAAACCTGGTGGGCAGTGCCCCGGCGATGCAGAAGGTGTTCGAGCTGGTGGACCGCCTCAGCCGGGCGGACAGCACGGTCCTTATCCGGGGCGAGAGCGGCACCGGCAAGGAACAGGTCGCCCGCGCCGTGCACTTCAGCGGGCCGCGCTCGGGGCTGCCTTTCATGCCGGTGGACTGCGGGGCGGTCAGCCCCTCGCTGATCGAAAGCGAGCTCTTCGGCCACGAGAAGGGAGCCTTCACCGGCGCGCACAGCTCCACTCCGGGGCTGCTGCGGGCCGCCGGCGGGGGCACTGTCTTCCTCGACGAGGTCGGGGAACTGCCCGGCAGCGCCCAGGCCAAGCTGCTGCGCGCGCTGCAGGAGCGCGAAGTCCGGCCGGTGGGCAGCACCGAGGTCTTTCCCATCGCCGCGCGCGTGATCGCCGCGACCAACCGCGATCTTGAGGCGGCGGTGGCCGCCGGCGATTTCCGCGAGGACCTCTACTACCGGCTCAACGTCGTGCAGATCACCGTGCCGCCGCTGCGCGAGCGCATCGAGGACCTGCCCATCCTCGCCAGGCACTTCGTGTCCCTGCTCGCGGCCGAGGGAGGCGGGGTCGAAGGCCTGTCGGCCGGGGCTCTCGAGCTGATGGGCGGCTACGCCTGGCCCGGAAACATCCGCGAGCTCCAGAACGCGGTGGAGCACGCCGCGGCCGTGGGGAACGGCGGTGTCATCGGCGCGGAGGACCTGCCCGAGCGTATCCGCAGGGCGGCCGGCGAGGGCCCCGGCGGGTCGCGCGGCGGAGACGGTTCGCTGGACTCCTGCGTGCGCCGGGCGCTGGCCGACGCGCTGCGGCGCAGCGGCGGCAATCGCCGCAAGGCGGCCCGCATCCTGGGCATCGGCGAGGCCACGCTCTACCGCAAGCTCAAGAAATACGACCTGGAATAGGCCCGCCCGCGGTTCGGGGTTCCGGCGCCGCCCGCGGGAGTCGCGGCGGAATCCCCGTCGCGCGGCGCAGGGCGCTTTCCTCCGTGCCCGCGATCCCTATAATCGGTCGGCGATGGACAGGTCGGGCGAAGGTTCCACCCCCGGTGCCGGGCTCTCGGAGCTCAAGGACATATACCGCAAGACGCTCGACGCGCTGAGCGACGCGATTCACGTGGTCGACCGCGACCTGGTCGTGACCATGTGCAACGAGACTCTCTGCGCCTGGAACCGCGAACTCGGCCTCGACGACCAGCCGACGGGCAAGCCGTTGTTCGAGGTGTACCCCTTCCTTACGGAGGGCGTCAGTGACGAGTACGCCCGGGTGTTCCGGAGCGGCGAGAGGCTCTTCACCGAGGAGCGCACCGAGGTCGCCGGCAGCTTCTTCGTCACCAGGACGCGCAAGCTGCCGATAGTGCGGGACGGGATCGTCACCGAGGTGATCACCGCCATTGACGACATCACCGAGAAGTGCCGGGCGGAGGATGCCCTGCGCCAGAGCGAGGAGAAGTACCGCACGCTTCTGGATCTGACGCCGGATCCGGTGGTCATCGTCCAGGATGGAGTCCACAAGCTGGTCAACCAGGCCTTTGTCGACACCTTCGGTTACAGCCGCGAGGAGGTCGCCTCCGGCCTTCACTTTCTCCGGCTGGTTCCCGAAGAGAGCCTCGACATGGTCCGCCGCAGGTACGAGGAGCGCCTGGCGGGCAAGCCGATTCCCAGGACCACCGAGACGGACCTGGTTGTCAGGAGCGGCCGGCGGATTTCCTGCGAGGCGACCGCCGCGCTCATCCCCTACGAGGGGCGTCCCGCCGACCTGGTGGTGATCCGCGACGTGACCGATCGCCGGCGCGCGGAGCGGGCCCTGCGCGAGAGCGAGGAGAAGTTCCGCACGCTGGCCGAGGAGTCGCCCAACATGATCTTCATCAACGACATGGGGCGGCTGGTCTACGTCAATCGCAAGTGTGTCGAAGTCCTGGGCTACTCGCGCGAGGAGTTCTGCTCCGGGGATTTCAACTACCTCAAGCTGATCGCTCCCGAGTATCACCGGGAGCAGCTGGCCAACTTCGAGAAGCACGTGCGCGGAGAGCAGGTGCCCACCATGGAGTACGCCATCGTCACCAGGGGCGGCGAGCGGCTGGCGGCGATCATCTCCACGGCACTGATCGACTACGAAGGCACTCGTGCGATCCTGGGAATCGTCACCGACATAACCGAGCGCAAGCGCTTCGAGGAGCAGCTGCTGGCCTACCAGCAGGAGCTCCAGGCACTGGCCGCCAAGCTCTCTTCGGCCGAGGATGAGGAGCGCCGCCGGCTGGCCGGCGACCTTCACGACCACGTGGGCCAGACCCTGGCCGCCGCCAAGATGAAGCTTGGCGCGCTGCGCCGCCTGGCGGACTGTGACGAATGCACGGAGCTGGCCGGGGAACTGGGCGACCTGCTGGACCGCACGATTGCCGACACCCGCTCGCTCACCTTTCAGCTGAGCCCTCCCCTGCTTCACGAAATGGGCCTGGGGGACGCGGCCGAGTGGCTGGTCGAGCAGGTTCGTGACGAGTACGGGCTGGACGTCGAACTCGAGGTCGACCTGCCGCCCGCCGAACCGGGCGGCACCGTGCGCGGGCTGCTCTTCCGCGGCCTGCGCGAGCTGCTGCTCAACGTCGTCAAGCACGCGCAGGCCGACAGCGCCCGGGTCGGCATTGCGGCGCGCGGGGGCAGCCTGGAGGTCAGCGTCCGGGACGACGGGAAGGGCTTCGCACGCGACGCGCAGAGCGCGGGTCCGGGAAGCACCGGGGGATTCGGGCTCTTCAGCCTGCGCGAGCGCCTGGCGCAGCTGGGGGGCAGGCTGGAAATAGGAACTGCCCCGGGAGGCGGCGGGGTCGTCAGGATGATCGTGCCCCTCAAGGTGAATACTGGTACCGACGCCGGAACGGATGGATGACATGAAGCTCAGAGTGCTGGTCGTCGACGATCACGCCATCGTGCGCCAGGGGTTGCAGAGCCTGATCGGTTCGGAGTCTGACATGGAGGTGGTCGGCGAGGCCGAGAACGGCCGGGCCGCGCTGCAGCTGACCGGCGAGCTTCGTCCTGACGTGGTGATCATGGACATCGCCATGCCCGACCTCAACGGCATGGAGGCCACCCGCAAGATCGCCAGGGCGCACCCGGGCACCCGGGTGATCGCCCTTTCCATGCACGCCGACAAGCGCTTCGTCAGCGGGATGCTGGAGGCCGGCGCCTGCGGCTACCTGCTCAAGGACAGCGCTTTCGAGGAGCTGGCCCGGGCCATTCGCACGGTCAATGCCGGGCAGATCTACCTGAGCCCCGCCGTTGCCGGCACGGTGGTGGAGGGCTACCTGGGTGGAAGCCCCCGGTCCGGCAGGCCCGCCGCCGAACTCACACCCCGGGAGCGAGAGGTGCTCCAGCTTATCGCCGAGGGCCTTGCCACCAAGCAGATCGCCGGGCGCCTGGCGGTCAGCGTCAAGACCGTCGAGACCCATCGACGGCAGGTGATGGAGAAGCTGGAGGTCGCCAGCGTCGCCGAACTGACCAAGTACGCGATCCGCGAGGGTCTGACCTCGGTGGATGACTGAGTCGTCCACCGCGGAACATCATCCTTTTCCCGATGCGCCCCTGGGGTTTTTCGAAGCCGCGAATCCCCGGCCGGACAGTTGACGGCGGGGGTCCTTAACAGTCAGTATATCCGGAGACAGGAGTTCCCGAGTTGTGGCGGGTGCTCGGGGCGCGGTACCGGAAACCGGCGCCCGGGAAGCGTTTCGGCCCCGCCGCTCTATTGCGACGCCCCTCGCTTCGGCGAGGGGCGTCCGCTTTGGGTCGGGACTTCGGCCTAGCAGGCCGTTGAAGAACGGCCTGCTAGAGCAGGAGAGCAGTTGAACAGTCGAACAGGGGATGTGGAAAGGACCACATTGTGCAGGTCAACCCTCTCCTGCTCAAATTCCGGGCCGGTCACTTCTTCAACGGCCTGCTGGAAGATCAGCCCAGGTGCATGCAGAGCCGGGTCCAGGTGCCCTCGCCGCCCTCGGGAAACCTGTCGATGTAGCAGGCGATGTAGTACTCCCCCGCGTAACCGCTGTCGCTGACGCTCAGCGGGCGGCAGTCCAGGAGCATGGCGTTGGGCAGCGAGCCGCCCTCGACCTGCACCTCCATGGTCAGCGAATCCTTGCGGACCCGCTCGGGGCTGACCCCGGCGGGCATGGGCCCGGCGATGATCAGCTCGTGCATGCCCAGTTCGCGGGTGATGCCCACGGCCACCAGGTCGTGCACCGGCTGGGCGCGTTCCCTGTCCAGGAAGCGGTATTCGACCCGGAGCTGTACCGGGAAGCGGACCTTGGCGAAGCGCGTGGGGGCCTCGTAGTTGTAGAGCTTCTTGAGCCAGCGGGTCAGGCCGCTCTCGGCGGCGATACAGACGCGCACCCTCTGCCCGGCCGCGACCTCGAGATCCTCCATGACCGGGATGCTCGGCCGGGCGGCCATGGCCACCAGCAGCGATTGCCACTCGGTGCGGAGCGGGACGGCGTGGTTCTTGATGAAGAGCTCGCGGGGCAGTTTCTGCGCCAGCTGAAAGTCCGGTTCATCGGTGGTGAGGTCGACGTAGGGCAGGCCGGCCTGCACCGCCACGGCCTTGGCGATGGTGATGTCGTCGACCAGGCCGTGAGAGATCAGCTTCTGGCCGATGGGCACCTTGTCTCCCGGCGAGCGCGCCAGGAACTGCTGGAGTCTCTCGGACTCCACGGCGCCCTGCTTGACGAGGATCTCGCCCAGGAACATCCGCCGCCGCCGGCCGCCGGTTCTCGAGCGTTCGGGTACCGCCGGCGCATCCGCCGCGGGCCTCGCGCCCCCCGCGGGGGGCGGGGCAGCGGCCTTCTTCCCGGAGGGCGGTGGTGCGTCGAAAGCCACCCGGCGGGTGGTGAGCGAGCGCTTGATCTCGCTGGGTGCCGCCGCGCCGGCCGCGGCCGAGGTCGCGGCCGAGGGCTTGCCGGCCCGCAGCTTGCTCAGTGCCAGGTTCAGCAGGGTGCTCTTGAGCGACTCGCGCAGGTTCCCGTCGAGGCCCGCGAACTGGACCCCCGCGAAGAAACTGCCGCCCTGGGGATTGGGAGCCACGTGGCGGACCATGCTCATGACGTCAAAGGTCTGCCCCGAGCCCGCAAGCTTGAGCCGGAAGCTGAGCGTGTCGCCGGCCTGCAGCGGGAAGGGCTTGCCGCCCTGCCACGTGAAGGCCAGGCGCACGCCGCCCTCGCTGATATCCATCACCCTGGCCGCCGGGGGCAGGCCCTCGGCCTTGCCCCCGGCGATCTCCTCGGCCGAGGTGCCGTCGGAGGGCAAACGCACGTGCTCGCGCCTGTTGGCTCCTGAATCCGGCATGCGGCTTTCCTCCCTTTCAGTCCTGCGTGCGGCCCGCGGAGATGCGCCCGAGGGCCTCTTCTGCCTCGACGTCGGGCCCGCCGAGTTCGCCGGCGAGCTGTAGATACGTGCGGGCCGATCCGAGGTTCTGCACCGCCAGCGACAGCAGCCCGGCCTGCTTGTAGTGTTCCGCGGCCTCCTCGCGGGCCCCGCGTTCCTCCAGGACCGCGGCCAGGAAGCGGTGCGCGTCGGCGTTACCTTCGCCGTGTTCGAGCGTCTCGCGCAGCACTTCTTCGGCTTCCTTGACCAGGCCCGCACCCATGTACATCATCGCCACCGAGAGCATCTTCTCGAGGGCCGCTTCCTTCTCGCCCTTGCCCAGCAGCGATTCGCCGAGCAGCACGTGAGCCTCCATATAGAAGGGTTCGAGTTCGAGGATGCGCTCGGCCACGCGCACGCCGGTCTCGAAGTCCTCCTGCTGCCAGGCGGCGCGCAGCAGCGCCTGCAGTTCGGGCTTGGCCTTCTCGTGGCCGCCCTCGCTCTCGAGGTAGCACTCCGCCAGCCACTCGCGGTAGTTGAGCACGTCGGGGAACAGGTCGGCGATGCGCTGCAGCGTGGAAACCAGCTTGTCGCGGTTCTCGGCCGACTGGTAGATGGCCAGCAGTTCGTCGAACTCGGCGATGGCCTGTTCCCGGTCTCCCTGCTTGGCGAAGCTCTCGGCCAGCCACTCGCGGCTGCTGGTGTTGGATGGGTCCAGCTCGGCCACGCGGCGGTGAACCTTGAGCACGAAGGGCAGGTTGACGTTGGCGTCGAAGACCCCGGTGCGCATGAGAATGTCGGCCAGCTTGGTGTACTCGGCGACGGCCTCGTCGATGCGCTCGAGCTGGATCAGGCACTCGGCCATCTGCAGTCGAGCTTCGAGGCACTCCTCGTCGATCTCGTCGACGATCTTCCGGAAGGTGCGGACCGCGCTCTCGAGCTCGCCCTTGGCCAGATAGGAGTCCGCCAGCTTCTCGTACTCGATCAGCGCCTCGGTGCGCTCCTCGGTGGCCAGGCGGATGCGCGCGTCGATCTCCGCGAGGTCGGCCTCGTCGGGATAGATGCTGCGCAGCTTGGCGATGATCTCGATGGCGGGGTCGAGCACTCCGCGCTCTTCGTAGAGCGCCACCAGCTCGCGCCCGACGGTCATGAGCTCCTCGCGATCGTCGGTGGCCAGCAGGCACTTGAAGAGCCTGGCGCGGTGTTCGGGGTTCTCGGGATCGAGCTTGACAAGGTGGCGGCAGGCCCGGATGGCCTCGTCGAAGCGCGAGGCGGACACGGACTCCCTGACGAAGGCGCCCAGGTGCTTCAGGGCGTTCTCGGTGTCCCCGAGCGCCTCGTGGGCTGCGGCCAGTCGCAGGGGCAGGTCGGCCTGCTTGCGGTCCAGCGCGTAGGCGCGCTGGTAGAGCTTGAGGGCCTTGTCCCAGTCGCCCTTGGCCGCCGCGGTGCCGCCGAGCTGGACGAGCTCTTCGGCGGCCAGTGCCTGCACGTAGCCGTTGTTGACCATCTCCAGCAGGAGCTCGCAGGCCTGGAACCCGCTCAGTCCCGAGAGGTCGACAACCTCGGACACGTCGCGGTAGCCGTCGAGCCAAGCGGCCAGGTCGCGTTCGGCGGGCTGGGTCAGGTGCTCGGGCATCTCGCGGACAACCGCGAAGACGTCCCTGGCCGGATCGAAGGTCTTGTGAATTCGTTCCCACTCGTCGGCGCGCCGGGCGGCTTCCAGCAGCAGGCCGTCGATGGGCGTGGCCTGCCCGAAGTCGGCCAGTTCGGGCAGCAGGTCGGGCTCCAGCAGGCGGTCGGGGAAGAACTCGCAGTGAACGTCCTTCCAGCAGAGCACCTCGGTGGCCAGCTCGAACATCAGGGACACCAGGTAGCCCTTGAGGTCCTGGTCGGAGATGCGTTCCTGCTGCTTGAAAAACGCGGTGACGCTTCCGTCGCAAGCGGCGTAGCCGCCGCGGGCCTCCTCGATGTCCTCGCGGCTCATCTTGCGGAACTTGATCATGGCCTCTTCGAGCAGGTTCAGGCCGGGCATGGCCGAACTGGTCAGGCGCAGCAGGCCATCGCGAATGTAGAGCAGACGGCTCTGATCCTCTTCGCGGGTTACCCTCAGCGTGCCGCTGCGGCGGGTGGCCGAAAGCGACTGCAGGATGGAGCCGAGGTCGAGAATATTGAGGTTGGTGGTCGATTCCGACCTGCGGCGCCTGCCGGCCTTCTCTGATTTCGCGTCTGCCACTGCGGGTCCCCCGGGACAGCCATTCTAGTCCGTGGGCAGGGCCGCGCTACCCAAAAATGCGCTTGTGCTTGGGACGCATGGACTTGCACGCAGCAGGGCTTCATTCTTCAGCAGATGTGCATCCAGTATGGCGAGGCACATTGCTGTCCACTGGCGGCGGAGGTTGCTGCCTCCATGGCGAGTACTCTTCGCAGTTGCCAAGCTGAACAGGCAGGCGCAACGGCCGGGGCAGTTCTCGGATCGGAGAGCAGAAAGGAGAGAGGAGACCGTCCGTCTTCGCCAAAGCTACGCCGGGCCAAGCAGGAGCCGATCACTAACGCCGCTGTCATGGTCGCGGCGAGGCCGAGAAAGCTCCACTTTCTCCCTTCTCCTGTCTCCTGCTCTACCAAGAAGAAGGGCCGCGTCATTGCGCGGCCCTTCTTCTTGGTCGGGGCGACCGGCCGGCGTTGTGCTCATTGAGGCGCCTCTGAAAGTCAGTAGTTGAACCCACGTAGCGCCGGGCGGCGTCCGAAAGGCTCTCGATAAGGTATACGTATCTCATAGACCAGCACTTCAGTATTGCCCTGCTTCGCCAAGGCTACGCAGGGCGACCACCCTCCATAGCTCGCCTCCGGCGAGCGACGGAGGGTGGTCGGGGCGACTGGATTCGAACCAGCGACCTCTTGACCCCCAGTCAAGCACTCTAACCAGGCTGAGCTACGCCCCGAACGCCGGGTATTATAGCAGGACAGTCCGAGCGTGTCCACTGCGTCAGGACGGCAGTGCTTCCAGGAGCCATTGCTCCAGCTCAGTGCGTTCGATCCCTTGCTTCAGGAAGTTCTCAGGACTCCTGTCGGAACCTCCTGCGTCAAGGCCGCTTGCGGTCGGGTGCCGCATGTGTAGGATTTTCGGTGTGCCGTGCCCGCCAAGTTGCGTTAAGAGTGTCTGGAGATCATGGACGCAGAACACGAAGAACGCGAAGAACTCGACGCAGAGTCCCGGAAGCCCGCGGATTCGGACGCTGGCGCAGGCCGGACCCTGGCCGGTGAAGGGCTGGCCCGCAAGTACGCCGCGCGGCGCCGCGGCTGGATCGCGGAGCACTCCCGCGATGACCGCTTCCTGATATTCATCGGCGTCGCCGTGGCCCTGGCGGTGGTCTTCCTGGTCGCCTACTGGGCGTTTCGGGACCGGAACCTCACGGGCGAGAACCCGCCGCTGCCGCTGACCAAACTCTTCCATGCTCCGGCGAAGACCGTTGCCCCCGGCGTTGTCAGCGTCAGATATGGCTTCCCTTACGACAAGCGCTACTACCTGCTGCGCGAGGCCTGCCCGCAGCTGGGCGACTGGCAGCTCAAGGGTACCATGTCGTCGCAGGGGATCATGGTCGGCGGCAAGGCGACGTACCGCCCCTTCTTCGAGCCCGGCTACGTCGCGGTCGAGGCCGACGCCGCACTGGTGACCGGTTCGCAGCTGACGCTGATACTCGCCAGCATCTACGACCACCGGGAGGGCGACTACTTCCGTTTCGACCTGATTGCCTCGCGCGGCAAGGACTGGCCGTCGACCGCCCAGCTCAGCCGCTACGAGGACGGCTCGCGCAGCGAGGCCACCACCATGGTGGAGATCCCCGCGCTCAGGACGCGCCGCGATCCCCCGCTCTTCCACCGGGTCAAGCTCGAGCTGGGGAACAACCGCCTGACCGGATACTTCGCGCCCCCCGGCGGCAAGCTCAAGAAGGTGGTCGAGATGCAGGTCGGGAACCACCTGGGGGCCGGCAAGGTGATTCTGACCGGCGAGCTCTCGCACACCGCCTGGGACAACGTGGTAATCACCGGCCGTCCGCACATGAAGTTCGTGGAGAAGCGCACCCAGCTCTACTACCTCTTCAACATGCACAAGGACGAAGAGGGCAGGGCCGAGAGCTCGCCGCCCACCACCGCCCGGCGACCGGCGAAGGCCGAGAGCCCCGCCCCGTCCGGGGAGTAGCCCGTGAACTGCCGACGGGGGTTGACGGCCGCGGTCTGTATTTGTATACTTGGCCAAGTACACAACTGGCGACCGGAGATGAGCCACCATGTCAAAGGCACGTGATGTCGAAGGTCGTGTCCGGGCCTTGAAGGCCCTGGCTCACCCCGGAAGGTTGAGGATGGTCGAGGCCCTGGGGCGCGGCGAGCTCTGCGTCGCCGAGCTGCACGAGCTGATCGGCTCGGACCTTTCCACCGTGAGCCGGCACATCAAGGTGTTGGTCGATGGCGGGCTGCTTCAGTCGCGTCGCGAGGGGCAGCGGATCTACTACTCGCTCTCGGCGCCCTGCGTGGTCGACTACCTCAGCTGTCTCGACGCGGTGCTTTCCGGCCGCTCCTGCAAGGTGATCCCCGCTGGCAGGCCGTTGAAGAACGGCCTGCCGGGGGGTGAGGTCGCGACGTGAACTGGAAGCGCGAACTGGGCATCTTTGCGGCGATCGGGGGGCTCTTCTGCCTGGCCTTCTGGCTGCCGGTCGACAGCGCCCGGCTGCAGGGCGCTGTGATCGAGTCGCTGAAGCTCGCTCGCTGGTACGCGCGGGAGCACGTGCTGCTGTGCCTGGTGCCGGCCTTCCTGATCGCCGGGGCGATCTCCTGCTTCGTTAACCAGGGCGCGGTGCTGCGCTATCTCGGCGGCGGGGCGAACAAGGTCCTGGCCTACGGAGTGGCCGCGGTCAGCGGGTGCATCCTGGCGGTCTGTTCCTGCACGGTGCTGCCGATCTTCGCGGGCGTATACCGGCGCGGCGCGGGGCTGGGGCCGGCCAGCGCATTCCTGTACGCCGGCCCGGCGGTCAACGTTCTGGCCATCGTGCTCACTGCTCGAGTGCTGGGACTGGAGTTGGGGATTGCGCGCGCGGTTGGCGCGGTGGTCTTCAGCGTGCTGGTGGGCCTCGGCATGCACCTGATCTTCCGCAAGGAAGAGGAGCAACGCGCCGAGGCCGCCGCGGAATTGCCGGTCGAGGAGCCGAACCGGCCCTTGTGGAAGAACGCGGTCTACTTCGCGGCGATGATCGGAGTGCTGGTCTTCGCCAACTGGGGCCGGCCCGGGGATCCGCAGGCCGCTTCCCTCTACGCCGTCATCTTCCGGCTGCGCTTCTACATCGCGGCAGGCTTCGTCCTGGTGCTGGTTCCGATGGTCTACTTCTGGTTCGGGCGCCGCGAGCTCGCCGAGTGGGGCCTGGCCAGCTGGGGCTTCGCCAAGCAGATCACTCCCCTGCTGGCCGCCGGGGTCCTGGCGGCGGGGCTGCTGCTGGGAGCGCCCGGCAGCGAGGACGGCGGGCTGGTTCCCGGGGCCTGGGTGCAGCGCATGGTCAGCGGCAACTCGATCGGCGCCAACGCGTTCGCCGCCGTTGCCGGGGCGCTGATGTACTTCGCTACGCTGACGGAGGTCCCGATACTCGAGGGACTTCTCAAGAACGGTATGGGCCGGGGTCCGGCGCTGGCGCTGCTGCTGGCCGGCCCCGCCCTGAGCCTGCCCAACATGCTGGTGATCCGCAGCGTGATGGGCACCCGCAAGACCGCGGTATTCGTCTGCCTGGTGGTGGTGATGGCTACCGCCAGCGGCATCATCTTCGGGACCTTCTTCGGATAGGAGAGGCGGGAGTCATGAAGATCCAGATTCTGGGAACCGGTTGTCCCAAGTGCACCCAGCTGGCCGAGAACGCCGACGCAGCCGCTCGGGAGCTGGGGCTGGAGTACGAGCTGGTCAAGGTCACCGACATCAACGAGATCACGTCCTTCGGCGTGATGATGACCCCGGCGCTGGCGGTGGACGGGGCGGTCAAGTCCTCGGGCAAGCTGCTCTCCAAGGACGACGTCAAGAACCTCCTGGGCTGAGCGGAGCGGGCGTGAAGCTCAAGCCCCGAGCGGCGGTCTCAGCCGTGCTGCTGGCCTTCGTGGCCGTCAGCCTGGTCTACCTGGTCGTCAAGGAACTGCGCGCGCCCCGGGCAGCGGCGCCGGGCGCGGCGCTTGAGAACGGCCTGGTCGTCTACTACTTCCACGGCACCGCGCGCTGCAGGACCTGCAACCGGATCGAGGCGCTGACCAGGGCCGCGCTGGAGGGACATTTCAGCCCGGAGCTGGAAAGCGGCCGGATCCTGATGCTGTCGCTGAACCGCGAGAAACCCGGGAACGCCGGGTACGTGGAGGACTTCGGACTGGCCAGCAACTCGGTGGTCGTGGTCGAGTTCCGTGACGGGCGGCGCCGCAGATGGAAGAACCTCAAGCGCATCTGGGAGCTGGTGGCGGACGAGTCGGCCTTTACCGGCTACATCGCCGAGGAAGTCAGGGCCGCCGGGTCAGGCGCTCAGCGATGACCGCCTACCTGCTTGGCGCCGTCACCGCACTGTGGCTGGGGGTGCTGACCTCGGTGAGCCCCTGCCCGCTGGCCACCAACATCGCGGCGGTTTCGTTTATCGGGCGGCAGGTGAACAGCGCCTCGCGGGTGCTGCTATCGGGGTTGCTTTACGCCCTGGGGCGCCTGGTCGTCTACGTCCTGCTGGGTGCCCTGCTGGTGGCCGGCCTGGTGGGCGCCCCGGGGATATCCGACCTTCTCGGCCGCTACATGAACCAGTTGCTGGGGCCGCTGCTGATACTGACTGGCATGCTGATGCTGGAGCTGATCGCGTTCGGGGGAAAGGGCTGGCTCTCGGGCGAGAAGCTGCAGGGCTTCGCCGAGCGCGCCGGGCTGTGGGGAGCGCTCCTGCTGGGCGCCCTGTTCGCCCTGGCCTTCTGCCCGCTTTCGGCGGGGCTCTTCTTCGTGGGCCTGGTGCCCCTGGCGGTGCAGAACTCCTCCCCGCTGCTCTACCCCGCGCTCTACGGCGCGGGCACCGCGCTGCCGGTGATCTTCTTCGCCTTCGTGATGGCCTTCAGCGCCGCATCGCTGGGCAAGGCCTTCGGGAAGGTCGCCACCGTCGAGAAGTGGGCCCGGCGCGTGACGGGCTCGGTCTTCATCGTCGTGGGCGTCTTCCTGAGCCTGAGATTCATCTTCGAGGTGCTCTGATGATCGAAAATGGCGACAAGCTCAAGGTCCTCTTCCTGTGCACCGGCAATTCCTGCCGCAGCCAGATGGCCGAGGGCTGGGCCCGGGCACTGAAGTCCGACGTCCTGGAGGCCTTCTCGGCGGGGATCGAGACCCACGGGCTCAATCCCAGCGCGGTCAAGGTCATGGCCGAGGCCGGCGTGGACATCTCCGGGCACGCATCGCAGACCCTTGCCGACCTGGAGGTCAAGGAGTTCGACTGCGTGGTCACGGTCTGCGGCCACGCCAGCGAGAACTGCCCGGTGTTCCCCGGCAGGGCGCGGATCGTCCACGCCGGTTTCGACGACCCGCCCGGACTGGCCGCGAATGCCGCGAGCGAGGAAGAGGCCCTGGCGCATTACCGACGCGTGAGGGACGAGATCAGGGCCTTCGTCGAGGGAATGCCGGAAAACCTGCGCCGGGAGGAGTGAAGAAGACATCGTGACCGAGGACCTTGAAGAGAAGCGGGGCAAGGGCCTCGGCTTCTTCGAGAAGTACCTGACGCTCTGGGTTCTGCTGTGCATCGGCGCGGGCATCGGCCTGGGCAAGATCGCGCCGGGCGTCGCGAAGTTCCTGGACGGTCTGGCCATCAGCGTGGACGGCGCGCCTGAGCAGCGGCTACCTCTCGGGACGTCTCTGCCGCCGGTATTCCGACGGCGAGAGGCCGGTTTCCCTGCTGAACACCCGCGAGAAGTAGAACTGGTCGCCGAATCCCACCGCGCGGGCTACCTCGTGCAGCGGCATCGCGCTGAGCCACAGGAGCGCCCGGGCCCGCTCCACTCTCCGGCGATTCAGGTAGCGCATGGGCGGCACGCCCATTGTCGCGCTGAAGAGGTTGGAGAAGTACGTGGGCTGCAGGTAGACCAGCGCGGCCAGGTCCGCCAGGCGGATTCGTTCGGCCAGGTGGCGTTCGACGTGCTCCAGCACCGGCCGGAAGCGTCCCGCCGCCCGCAGGCCGCCGGCGTCTTTCGAATCGGGCGGGACCAGTTCGGAAAGCAGCTGCCTGAAGACCCCGTCGGCGGCCAGCAGTTCGGCCGGCCCCCCGCCGGAGAACAGCGCGAGCAGCTCGTCGAAGAGGCGCCCCACCCCCATCGCGTCGGACGGTTTGGACTCCATTCGCCAGCCCAGGCACTCGAACGGATCCAGGCACCCGAAGAGCCTGGCCTGGAAGTGGACGTAGCACTGGTCCATGCGCTTGGCGCAGGAGTAGTGAAAGGGCGTGTGCGCGGGGATGGCGTGGAGCCGGCCGGGACGGAGCCGGTAGTCCCGGCCGCCGTGGCTGACCCGTGCCTCGCCGCTACGCAACCAGTAGAGCCTGCTGAGCGGGTCCTGGTGCGGGCGGACCGTGCCCGAGTTCCACTCGGGTCCCACCTCCGCCCGCTTGACGACCAGCAGGCTGGTCTCCAGGCTGGCCAGCGCCTGGGCGTGTTCTGACTGTAGCATGTATCAGCAACTCCTTCGTAAAGCACTGCCAGTGATGGGTATGTGTCCAACAAGGGTCTGTACCTGTAAATAGTACATCCTTATCTTGTGTTCGTCCATTCTCTTTTGCAGCCGTGCGCTGTATCTATGATGAGAGAGGGAGGGAGCTACATGTCACTGGAAGACGGGATGGCCGCGCTGAATCTTCAAACCCCGCCCCGCGTGCCGCGTACCGAGTACTCGGCCGAGGGCCACTGGGCGCTGATCTCCGCGGTTACCGGGCAGTCGGTGGACGAGACCAGCCCGGATGAGGAGCGCGAGGGAGCGCGGCAGGAGTTCTTCCGCAGGTGGAACTACGACCTGTACTGGGCCACGGGCATCGGCGGGGGCGAGTTCGGCGAACTCCGGACCAGCATGGGGCACGCCGCCTACGCCGCCGGCGCCACGGACCTCAACACCGAGATCAGCTGCCCCTTCGAGACGCCCGAGCAAGTCCTGGCCTTCGACCCCTGGAAGGCCTACGGGGAGCGGGACCGCGTCGAACTGGTGCGGCGTTTCGAGGAGATGTACGCAGGGAGAGTTGACCGGCGACCCGACGGTGTGAACATGACGGGGGTCTACGTTACGCTGGTCAGCGGGTTGATTGACATCTTCGGCTGGGACATGTTGCTGCTCTCGGCCGGGACCGACCCGCAGCGCTTCGGTGACCTTGCCGGCCGCTACGCTTCCTGGATCGGGCAGTTCTTCGCGGCGCTGGCGGAGGCCGATGTGCCGGTGGTCATGATTCACGACGACATCGTGTGGACTTCGGGGCCCTTCATGGCTCCGGACTGGTACCGCCGGTACGTGTTCCCGCGCTACCGCGAGTTCATCGCCCCGCTGCGCGACTCCGGCAAGAAGGTGCTCTTCACTTCCGACGGCAACTACACCGAGTTCATCGACGACGTAGTCGAGTGCGGCGTGCACGGGCTGGTGATGGAACCGACCACCGACATGAAGTACGTGGCCGAGCGCTACGGGGACCGGGTGGCGTTCGTGGGCAACGCCGACACCCGGGTGCTGCTCTCGGGCACGAAGGAGCAGATCCGCGCGGAGGTCGAGCGCTGCATGGCCATCGGCAAGGGCTGCCCGGGCTTCTTCATGGCGGTGGGCAATCACATCCCCGCCAACACCCCGGTGGAGAACGCGCTGCACTACAACCGCGTCTACGAGGAACTCAGCCGGCGGTAGCAGGCCGGTTCGCGTCGCAATCGCACTCGTGCTTGGCGGGCGAAGCGAGCGGTGCTCGCACTCGATCGAAGCTCGAGGACGAGTACGCGCAGGCGCGCACCAAAGGCCTGGTGACGCTACCTCAGGTCGTACTTCTGAACCTTGTAACGGATCGCCCGGAAGGTCATGCCCAGCAGCTTGGCCGCGCGGGTGAGATTACCGCCGGTGGCGGCCAGGGCCTTGCGGATGAACTCCCTCTCGACGCTGGCCAGGTGTTCGGCGAGGTCCATTCCTGATTCGGGAAGGTCCGCTGCCTGCAAGTCGTTCTGCAGGGTGCCGGCGGGCGTCGCCGGGCCGGGGCGCGCCGCGGAGCTGGCCGCCAGGTCGTCAATGGTCAACTCGTTGCTGCGGGCCAGGGCAACGGCGCGCTCGATGGTGTTCTCCAGCTCGCGAACGTTGCCGGGCCAGTCGTAGGCCTTGAGCCAGTCGGCCGCCTTCTCGGAGATGACCGAGATGGGCTTGCCGACCTTGGCGGCGTATTTGGCCAGGAACTGCCCGGCGAGCAGGGGGGTGTCCCCCTTGCGCGCGCGCAGCGGCGGCACTTCCAGGGGGATCACGTTCAGGCGGTAGTAGAGATCCTCGCGGAACGTGCCGCGGGCGACCATGTTCTGCAGGTCCCGGTTGGTCGCGGCGATGAAGCGCACGTCCACGAAGCGGTCGCTGACCCCGCCCACCGGACGGAAGGAACGGTTCTCGAGGGCGCGCAGCAGTTTGACCTGGGTCTGGGGGCTCATTTCCCCGACCTCGTCAAGAAACAGCGTGCCGCGGTCGGCGACTTCCAGCAGGCCCTTCTTGTCGGCTACCGCGCCGGTGAAAGAGCCGCGGACGTGGCCGAAGAGCTCGCTCTCCAGCAGCGTTTCGGTGAAGGCGCCGCAGTTCACGGGGATCAGCGGCTCGGCGGAACGCAGGCTCTCGGCGTGGATTGCGCGGGCCACGCGCTCCTTGCCGGTGCCGCTTTCGCCGCTGATCAGCACGGTGCTGTCGGTGGGCGCCACCCTGCGGATCACGTCGACGATTTCGCGGATTCGCGGATCGTTGCCGGTCAGGGCCTCGGCCGCCGAGGAGGGGGCATCGCCCTGGGGGCGCGTGCTGGCCGCGCCGGAGCGGCGGCGCTCGAGAGCCTTGGATACCACGCTGCGCAGGTGGTCGTTGTCGAAGGGCTTCTTGAGGTAGTCGTAGGCTCCCAGGCGCATGGCCTCCACCGCGGTGTCCCAGGTGCCGAAGGCGGTGATGACGATGACGCAGGCGTCGGGATCGGCCTCCTTCAGGCTGCGCAGCAGCTCCAGGCCGTCCATCTTGGGCATCTTGAGGTCCTGGATCACCAGTTCCCAGTCGCCGCCGGTGTAGAGCCCCAGGGCTTCGGCGCCGTCGTCGGTGGTGTGGATCTCGTGCCCCTCGCTGCTCAGCGCGGCGTCGAGAACCTTGCGCATCGAGGGCTCGTCGTCGACGACGATTATCCGCCCGGGCGCGGTTGGCGCCTCCGAGACCGCATTCTCAGCCATCAGCCCCTGCCTCCTCGGGCACCGGGAACCAGATCTGGACCTCGGTGCCGCTTGCCTCGCTCTCGATGTTCACCGCCCCGCCGTGTGCGGCGGCCACGCGTTCGACGATCGCCAGCCCCAGTCCGGTGCCGCCTGACCGCGTCGTGAAGAACGGCTCGCCGGCCCGGCGCAGGGTCTCGGGGTCCATGCCTGTGCCTTCGTCGCGCACCAGCAGGGTCAGGCCTGCGCGTCCCGTCGGCTCTTCGCTCAGGCCCGAAGCCGCGCGCCGCGCGCGGCGCACCGGGATCATCCGCGAGCAGAAGTCCCCCAGGGATTCCTCGCGGGTGGTTACGCTGATCTTCCCGCCCCCGGGCATCGCCGCGACCGCGTTGAGCCCGAGGTTGAGAAGCACCTGGCGAAGCAGTTCGGCGTCGGCCATCAACTCCGTGCCCGCCGGCACGTCGTTGACCATCTCCACCCCGGCGTTCTCCGCGGAGGAGAGCATGATCGTTTCGGCGGTTTCGTCCACCAGCAGGCGCATCCGAACCGGAGCCAGCACCGGCGGGCGCGGACGGGCGAAGGTCAGGAAATCGGTGACGATGCGGTCGAGACGGTCGCTCTCCGAGAGAACCACGTCGACCAGCTCGCGCGCGCCACCCGATAGTTGCGGTTCACGGCCGATTTCCTGGATCGCGCTGCGCACCGCACCCAGCGGGTTGCGGATTTCGTGAGCGATGCTCATGGCCAGTTCGCTGAAGGTGCGGCGTTGCTCGGCCAGGCGCCGGGCTTCCTCCAGCTGGCGCTCGGCGGATCGGTCGCTGATGACTGCGATCAGGCCGCGGAAGGCGCCCTGCGGCGAGCGCGCCGGGGTGCCGGAGATCGCCAGGGTTTGGGTTTGCCGGTCTTCTGGAGCCTGGAGTTCCACCAGCGCCGGGCCGAACCTGCCGCGGGCGGTGAACATCCTGCGAATCATCTCCAGGCGGTCGCCGGCCAGCACGTTCGAAATCGGTTCCCTGCGCCTGAGTTCCACGCCCAGAAGCCGCTCGGCCTCGGGGTTGGCGAAACGCACGTTGAGTTCGCGGTCCAGCACCACCAGGCCCTCCTGCAGCGAGGCCAGGACCTGATCCGCGACCAGCTGGGCAGCGGCCAGCTGGCGACTGAGTGCGCCGGTTAGATAGGCTACCGCGAAGGAGGCCCCGGACTGACCGAGGTGAAAGGCGCCGGCGCGCCAGAGCTCTCCGGAGGCCTCGGGACGCCCCGGCACCCCGCCGGGATAGACCCCGAAGTGCCTGAGGATCAGCGACGTCGAGAGGCCCACCACCGCCAGGCTGGCCGCGCCGAAGGCCATGCGCGCGGAAAGCAGGGTGCCCGCGGCTATGATCCAGACGAACAGCAGGGGCAGGAACGCGCTTTCGTATCCGCCGGTGAGATACACCAGCACGGAACCGACGATGATGTCGGCCGCCAGTCCCGCAGTGACCAGCCAGGCAAGGCGCCGGGCCGCGCGCGCGTAGCGCAGCAGGACGAGGTAGACGACCTCCACCACGCAGTAGGCGATGGCCGCGGAGTAGACCGGGTGCCAGCCCAGGAGCATTGGTCCGGCGGAGGCGGTGCCGGCCAAGTCGCGCGAGGCCTGCAGGATCACGGTTACCGCGATGGCCAGGGTGGCCAGTGCCAGGCGCAACGCGGCGAGGCCGCGCGCGCCGCCGGCCAGGCGTTCCTCATCTTCTACGAAACCGGCCAGGGGAGAGGTCAAGCCTGCGGCCCTTTCTGCGAAAGGGCTCGGTTCCGGGTCCCGGGCACCGGGTGCCGAGTCTGGCTCAAGGGGCCCGAGATCGCCAGAAGCTCAACCCGAAACGCGGAACTCGGAACCCGAAAATGCCGCTACTTCCGCTTCGAGAGCATCTGCTGGATCTTGACGATCGGCAGGAACACCGAGATCACGATGCCGCCGACCAGCACGCCCATGATCGCGATCATGATGGGCTCAATCATGCTGGTCAGGCCCTCGACCGCCGCCGAAACCTGTTCGTCGTAGAACTCGCTGATCTTCTCGAGCAGCTGCTCCAGTGCTCCGGAGCGTTCGCCGATGGCGATCATGCGCGTGACCATCGGCGGGAATATGGGGCTGTCGGCCAGGGGCTTGCTGAGCGGCTCGCCGCTGCGCACCGAGTCCTTGCAGTTGGTGACCGTCTCCTCGATGACCCGGTTGCCGCTGGTGGAGCCCACGATATCCAGGGCGCCGAGCATGGGCACGCCGCTGGAGATCAGCGTCGAGAAGGTGCGCGCGAATCGCGAGAGCGCCACCTTCTGGAAGAGCGGCCCGAACACCGGCACCTTCAGCGTCAGCTTGTCGAGGATGTAGCCTCCGGACTCGGTGCTCTTCCAGATCTTGAAGGCGATGAACAGGCCCAGCAGGCTCAGGAGTATGATCCACCACCACGCGACCATGAACTCGCTGGCCCACAGCACCGCACGGGTGGGCGCGGGCAGGGGCACGTCCAGCTGGATGAAGATCTGTGCGAACTTGGGGATGATGAAGATCATCAGGAAGCCGGTGACCAGGAAGATCATGGTCAGCGAGATACAGGGATAGACCATCGCCGACTTGATCTCGCGCTTGAGCTTGACGCTGGCTTCCATGTACTCGGCGAGGCGCACCAGAATGGTCTCGAGCTGACCGGAGGCCTCGCCGGCCTTGATCATGTTGATGTAGATGTTGTCGAAGACCTTGGGGTACTCGGCCAGCGAGCTGGAGAGGTCGCGCCCGCCGCGGATGTCTTCGATGACCTCGTTGAGCGTGCGCTTGAAGCCGGGGTCCTCGGCCTGCTGGGCGAGCACGTCCATGCACTCCAGCACCGGGATGCCCGCGCCGATCATGGTGGCGAACTGGCGTGTGAAAATGGCCAGGTCGCCGCCGCTGACCCTCGCCGGGGCCTTGGTCTTGTCGAAGGTGAAGATCGTGCCCTGGGAGCGCTTGCGGGCGCCACCGCCCTTGCCTCCCGCGGCCCTGACGCTGTTGACGGTTAGGCCGTCGCGCTGCAGCGCGGCGGTGGCCTCGGCTTCGCTGCCCGCATCGATGGTGCGCGACACCCTGCGCCCCGAGCGATCGACGGCATCTGCTGTGAACTTGGGCATACTGGCAGCTCCCTGTATCAGGTGTCCGACATCGTGATCGAGAGGATCTCTTCCATGCTGGTCTTGCCGCGCAGCGCGTTTTCGAGGCCGACCTGGCGCAGTGTTTGCATGTTCTGCGTGAGCGCCTCGCGCTTTATGTCCAGGCTGGTGCCGCCCTCGGTGATCACCCGGCGCAGCGCTTCGTTCAGGGGCATGGTCTCCAGCAGCGCGAAGCGGCCCTTGTAGCCGCCGCTGCAGCGCCCGCAGCCCTTGGGCTTGAAGATCTTGGCCCCCTTGGCCTGCTCCTCGGTCATGCCCGCCTCGATCAGCGCCTCCATGGGCATGTCGTCCTTGTCCTTGCACTCGGTGCAGAGCTTGCGCCCCAGGCGCTGGGCGGCGATCAGCAGCGTGGCTGCGCCCACCAGGAAGGGCTCCACGCCCATGTCAACCATACGGGTCACGGTGCTGGGCGCGTCGTTGGTGTGCAGGGTACTGAACACCAGGTGGCCGGTGAGCGCGGCCTTGACGGCGATCTCGATGGTCTCGCGGTCGCGGATTTCCCCGATCATCACCGTGTCCGGGTCCTGGCGCAGGATGGAGCGCAGCGCCGCGGCGAAGGTCAGCCCGCGCTTTTCGCTGACCGGCACCTGGTTGACGCCGTCGAGCTGGTACTCGACGGGGTCCTCCACGGTGGTGATGTTGTCCTCGATGCAGAGCACTTCCTTGACCGCCGAGTAGAGCGTGGTGGACTTGCCCGAGCCCGTGGGCCCGGTGACCAGCACCATGCCGTAGGGCGACTCGATGGCTTTGCGGAAGTCCACCAGGGCCTTTTCCTCGAAGCCCAGGGAGTCGAGGCTCAGCGCCAGCGAGCTGGTGTCCAGGATCCGGATGACCACCTTCTCGCCGTGGACCATGGGCAGGACCGAGACGCGGAAGTCCACCTGGCGGCCCTGGACCTTCATCTGGAACTTGCCGTCCTGCGGCCGCCGTCGTTCGGCGATGTCCATCTCGCTCATGATCTTGATGCGGCTGACGATTGCCGAGTACATCTTCAGCGGCGGGTTGATGCTCTCGTGGCAGGCGCCGTCCACCCGGTAGCGGACGCGCACGTACTTCTCGAAGGCCTCGATGTGGATGTCGCTGGCGCCCTCGCGGATGGCCTGGAGGATGATCAGGTTGACCAACTTGACCACCGGGGCCTCCTCGCCTTCGGCGGCCAGCATGGCGGCGTCTTCCTCGTCATCGGTCTTCTCGGTGAGCGTGATGTCGTCTTCGACGTCGCCTTCCTTGTCGAAGAGTTCGGCCATCTCCTTCTCGGCCTTGTTGTAGGCCCGGGCGATGCCCTTCTTGATGGACATGTCGGTGCTGACCACCGGCAAGAGCTCGCAACCGGTCACGATCTTGACGTCGTCGAGCGTGAGGATGTCGAAGGGGTTGGCCACCGCCAGGGTCAGGGCCTTGCCGATCTTGGCGACCGGCAGCACCTGGTAGTACTGGGCGAGGTCCTCGGGGATGAGTTCCAGCGCGTCCTTCTCGACCTCGCACTTGTTGAGGTCGATGGGCGGGAGGTTCATCTCCTCGGCCACGCACCCCACGATGGCGTTCTCGCCGGTCATGCCGCCGTCGACCAGCAGTTCGGTGAGGCTCTTCTTCTCCGATTCGGCGCGTCCCAGAGCCTCGTCCACCTGTTCCTGGCTGACCAGCCCGCGCTTGGCCAGGATCGTGCCTAGGCGCTTGTCGAACTTGTTCATCAGTCACCTCCGCCGGCGTCGCCGATGTCCACGTCGCCCAATAGGAGATTCCCGAGTTCGGTCAGGTCGTCGTCCTTCTTGTCGGCCGCGGCCGGGGCGTCGGCCGCGGCGGTTACGTCCGCGGTGGCGGCCGGCGTGGCTGCGGCGGCCGCGTCCGGGGCCCCTAGCCCCGCGCCGCCCGGTTCTTCGCCTTGCCCGGCGGCGAGCAGCTCCATCTCCTGAAGGGCGGTGTCGGTTTCCTCGCCGGGTTTCTGCGCGCCGCCACCACCGCCCTTGAAGAAGCCCTCGATGGCCGTCTTGATTTCGCTCCAGGTCGAGACGAACACCTGGATGTGTGCGCCGGAGGAATTCTCCAGCTCGCTGAGCACGTCGAAGTTCAGCAGCCCGCCCACGGCGATGGCGATCACGTTGCCGATCTTGTCCAGGGGGATGAACTGGTACTGGCGCATGAGCCGCTCGGGGAACAGCTTCACGGCCTCGTCGGAGATGAAGTACTGCTTGACCGCCATGTAGGGCAGGCCGAACTGGGTGACGATGGTCTTGGCTATATCATACTCGGTGACGTAGCCCAGGCGCACCAGCACTTCGCCCAGCAGTTCGCCGGTCTTGCGCTGGCTGGCGAGGGCCTCCTGGATCTGCTCCTCGGTTATGAGGCCCTCATCGCGCAGCAGCTCGCCGAGCCGCTTTCGGGTCATGCGCGTGATGCGGACCATCCGTCAGCCTTTCTTCCCGCCTGTCCGTTCCCCGGCGTCCTATCGCATTCCGCCGCCGCCGCCGGCGGAGCCGCCCTTCTTTGTCGCGCCTGCGCGCTTGAAGGTGTTCTTGAGATCCTCGGGGTTGGAGCTGTGCGCCAGGGCGTCGTCGTAGGTGATTGACCCGTGGCGGTACTGTTCGTAGAGCGACTGGTTCATGGTGCGCATGCCTGCGCCGCCGCCGACCTGGATAATGGAGTAGATCTGGTGGGCCTTGTCCTCGCGGATCAGCGCCCGGATCGCGGAGTTGGGCAGCATGATCTCGCTGCAGAGCACGCGGCCCTTGCCGTTGGCGGTGGCCAGCAGCTGCTGGCAGAAGACGCCTTCGAGCACGAAGCTCAGCTGCGTGCGGATCTGGTTCTGCTGGCCGGTGGGGAAGGCGTCGATTATGCGGTTCATGGTCTGCACGCAGTCCGAAGTGTGCAGGGTGGCGAAGGTCAGGTGGCCGGTTTCGGCCAGGACCAGGCCGGCTTCCATGGTTACCACGTCGCGCATTTCGCCGATGAGCACCACGTCGGGATCCTGGCGCAGCACGTGCTTGAGCGCGTCCGGAAAGCTCTTGGTGTCGGGGCCCACCTCGCGCTGGTTGATCAGGGCGGCCTTGTTGCGGTGCACGAATTCTATGGGATCCTCGATGGTCATGATGTGCACCGGGTCGTGCGTGTTGATGAAGTCGATCATGGCCGCGAGGGTCGTGCTCTTGCCGCTTCCGGTGGCCCCGGTGACCAGCACCAGGCCCTTGGGCAGCGCGCAGAGCTTCTCGCATACGCCCTTGGGCAAACCCAGGGTGTCGAAGCTGGAGATCTCGTAAGGAATTACACGAATGGCCGTGCCTACCGCACCGCGCTGCATGAACACGTTGGTGCGGAAACGCCCGATCCCGGCGATACCGAAGGACATGTCCAGCTCGAGGTCCCGCTCGAAGCGCGCCACCTGGTCGTTGTCCAGGATGGAGTAGACCAACCGCTGGCTGGTCTCCTGGTCGATGATGTCGTGTTCGGTGGGTACCAGCCTGCCGTCCGTACGGATACGGGGGGGTGAACCCGCAGTGATGTGCAGGTCGCTGGCGCCCCGCTCGATCATTATGCGCAGAAGTTCCTCGAGAGTTACCATGCGGGTGCCTCCAAAGCACAACGGGACAGGGAGCTCCCCTCCTCCGGGGATGACCTCCCCGCGTATGGCAATCTAATGCGCATGACGAATTTTGTCAAGATGTCGCAGAATAATGTAGTTGATGCTGAGTGGCTCCTGCGGGCCTCCTAACTTCTTGATAATCAAGCGAAAGAGCATGATCGGGTCCTGACGCGTCCCTTCCAATGGCAACGGGCCCGCGACAGCGGGCCCGTGGAACTGGGTAGAGCAGGTAACTCAGTGGCTCATCGCGTAGATTAGCAGGTTCAGGCCCAGTTTGAGCGCGTCACGCTGCTCGTAGCAAAGGGCATAGGGGCAGTGTTCCCCCTGCCACCCATCGCCGATGCCGTACCTGCTGTAAATTACCACCAGCTTGCCGCCCACGGTGATGCCCTCGAGCGAGGGGGCCGTCAGGCCGGGCTTGTTCTTGCGGAGCATCGGCGAGTAGATCACGGTCTTCAGCGGGCCGGTGCCGGCCGCCGAGTAGACCGGGGAGTCCGGCGGCAGCTCCTCGAGCTTGGCACGCGGGAAGACCTTCTTCATCTCGCGCCGGAAGGCGGTGTCGAAGGCCTTGCGTCCCGAACACGCGTCGGCCAGCAGCAGGCCCCCGCCACGCAGGTAGCCGCGCAGGGTGGCGGCTTCCCTGGCGTTCAGCTCGAAGGCGTGCAGGCCGGTCATGTACAGGATCGGGTGGTTGAAGGCCTCGGCCTTGGCGAGGTCCACAGGCTGTTTTCGGAACTTCACGCCCAGGGTGCTGTTGGCCGCCGAGTACTTGAAGAGGTTCATGGCCCCGCCGGGGGTCGGGTCCCAGTCGCCGCCGTGCATTACCTGGGCGAAGACCAGCGAGTCGCCCGCAGGCTGGCCCTGTTCGAAGTAGACCTTGCTGCTGGCCAGGTGCCGGCCCAGCTTGTGCTCGGCCAGCACGTATGTGACGATATTGATCCCTATGCGGTAGGCGTCGCGGGGGCCGTGCTTCTGGCTCCAGACCCGCCATCCCTGGTCGTGAGTGTGGTTGTCCCAGGCGCAGGCCACGTCGTGGGCGGCGAAGATCACCGCGCTGCGCGCGCCGATGTTGATGCCCCAGAGCATCGGCGGCGCCTTGACGAACCTGCCCTTGGCGGTGCGCTGCTCGACGTTGGTGATGCGGTAGTAACAGCTGAAGAGCGGGTGGTCCTCTTCCAGCAAGCGCATCTTCTTCCTGGGGAAGATGCGATTGATTTCGGAGATGAAGGCCTTCTGGTACTCCTCGCTGCCCGAGGAGGCGTTGGCCAGTAGCGTGCCACCATCTTGGAGATACACCCGCAGCTTGGCGCGCAGCTTGGGGTCGAACTCGAACCGCTCACGTCCCGTAAGGTAGAGAATCGGCATTTCCTTGGGAGAAAAGCTGAAGCTGGCGAGGTTGATCTCCACGCCCCGGTAGCGCATTCCCAGTGCGCGGCGTGTCTGGCGCAGCAGGCCGCTCATGTCGCCGACGGCGTGAGTCCATTTCCGGAAGCGGTATTTCTTGCCGGACTCGTCCACCCCTAACACCATCTTGCCGTATTGGATCTTGCCGATCAGGGCCGGCGGCGAGGGCGGGCGCTTCTTCTCGCTGCGACGCAGCGGGGTGGCCGGCAGCGGCAGCGGCGGGAAGCTCTCCCCGCCGGTCCAGCGATGCGGCTTGGCCTTGGGGGCTGGGCCGCAGGAGACCGCCAGGGCGCTGCCGGCCGCAAAGCAGCCGATCAGGACCAGCGCGGTGATTCGGGCGGGATTGCGTAAGATGCTGGTAGTCAGTGGCATATGCAGTTGTTCCTCCCGGCGCTTCCCCCGTGGCGCCTCACCCTCTCGGAACCGCGTCCGGGGCTGGGGGTAACGGCCCCTGTCCGGATTGTCCCGGCCGCTATACAACTCACAACGCACGGAAGATAGGCGCCTTTTGTATAAAAGGCACCCGTTGACTCCGGCACGACCGGACATTGGAGTATCGTCTCCAGACTGGCCGGGACGGCTTCAATGCGCAACAGGTTCGTGCGGACAAGCAGCATCCTCCACTACACCGGCGCCCTGCTGCAGTTTCTCGGTGTAATCATGCTCTCGCCGCTGATCCTGGTGGCGGTCTACTGGGACAACGGTTTCAACGACAACTGGGGCTGCGTGCTGGCCTTCCTGTTGCCCGCGCTGGGGTCGTTCGCGCTGGGCTGCGGGCTCTACCGCGTATTTCGCTGCGAACAACTCGACACCACCGGCGGCATGTTGCTCTGCGCGCTGGGCTGGCTGGCGGCCAGCGCGGTCGGCGCGCTGCCCTTCGTGATCGGAGTCGGTGCCGGGTATCTCGACGCCTGCTTCGAGGCCATGAGCGGCTTCACGACGACCGGGATCACCGTCTTCAAGGGACTCGGTGCCATGCCGCGCAGTATCATCTTCTGGCGTGCGCTCACCCAGTGGCTCGGTGGTATCGGGATACTCTCGTTCTTCCTGGCGATCACTTTCCGCGGCAGCGGCGCGCACCACATCTTCGGTGCCGAGAGCCATAAGATCTCCGCCAGCCGGCCTGCCCCGGGGCTCTACCACACGCTGCAGATCCTCTGGGGGATCTACGCCGGCTTCACCCTGCTGTGCACCCTGCTCTTCTGGGCCGAGGGCATGAGCTTCTTCGACTCGACCTGTCATTCCTTCACGGCGCTTTCGACCGGGGGGTTCAGCCCCCACGACCAGAGCCTCGAGTTCTATCGCATCAACGCCGCGCGCTTTCCCCACTGGCGGCTGATCGAGTACACTGCGATCCTCGCGATGATGCTGGGGGGCATAAACTTCCTGGTGCACTACCGGGTGTTGACCGGCGACGTGAAGGCGTTGTGGGACAACATCGAAATCCGCTACTGGTGGGCACTGCTCGCCGGCTTCGTTGTGCTGATCATGTTCGGCACCTGTCTCCAGTGCCCCGAGTACTGGAGCACTGGCGGCACGAGCCTCCTGGCCCGAGTGGAGGAGAACTTCCGGGTTACGAGCTTCCAGGTGGTTTCCATACTGACCACCACGGGGTTCGCCACCCGCGACATCGGCGCGCCCTGCTTCCCTCCGCTGGCCCGGCAGCTGTTCCTGGTGATGATGGTAATCGGCGGCTGCGTGGGGTCGACCGGCGGCGGCATCAAGGTCCAGCGCGTGGCCATCCTGGCGCGCTCGGTGCTGCGCGAGCTCTTCAAGCTGCGGGTGTCGAAGAAGGCTTCCTCCGACCTGGTGGTCGACGGGCGGGTGGTCCCCGAGTCGGAGATCGACCGGGTGGCCGCGCTCTTCTTCGCGTGGGTCGCGCTGCTGGTGATCGGCGGCGGGATTACGGCGCTGTGCACCACGGAGCTGGGGGCGATGGAATCGGCCAGCGGGATGTTCAGCGCGCTGGGCAACATAGGCCCCTGCTACATTTCAGTGACGCAGATGATCGAGATGCCCGCGCTGGTAAAGGTAACCTACATCGTGGGAATGCTGGCCGGCAGGCTGGAGATTCTGCCGGTGCTGCTGCTGTTCTCGCGCAGGGCGTGGGCCTAGCAGGTCGTTGAAGAACGGCCTGCAGAGCTGGAGAAAGGTGAAAGCAGAAAGGAGAGCCGTGGAATCTTTCACATTGCAGGACATGGACCGCGAGATCGCGGCACTTGCCTCTCCTGCCTTTCGACTGCGCTCAAGGCTTTTCCATAGAGAGGCCCTGAGCTCGTGTCGAAGGGCGGTCTACTCTCTCCTTTCTCCTCTCTCAGGCTCGGTGCGGATGGCACCTTCTTCAACGGCCTGCTGGAGCGGGAGAGCAGTTGAGCAGTTGAACAGTAGATGCTGAAGACGGATTGAGTAGCATGATTGACTGCGTTCAGGTTGAGGCGCTCTCCTGCGGTCTACTGCCCAGCTTTCCAGCGGCTCAATCCGTCCGTGGACTACTGAACTGGAGGCACTCATGTACGTAGTGATAGCCGGAGCCGGGATCGTCGGCGGCGAACTCGCCCGCCGCCTGCTCGAGAGCAGGCACGACGTGGTGGTCGTGGAGCACGACAAGGCCTCCTGCGACCAGCTCTACGCCGAGACCGGCGCGGTTGTGGTCAACGGAAGCGCCTCGCGCATCGAGACCCTGCGCGAAGCCGGCATCGACAAGGCCGACGTGCTGGTCGCCGCCACTGCTACCGACGCGAACAACCTGGTCTGCGCGATTCTGGGCAGGAGCCTGGGCGTTCCCCAGATAATCGCGCGCATGCGCGACCCCGCCTACGAGAGCGCCTTCAGGCTCGCCGGCGTCAGCTCGCTGGTCAGGGTAACCGACCTTATGGTCAACCAGATGGTCACCGAGATCGAACAGCCGGACGTGCGCAGCATCACCGCCATCGGCGGGGGGCGGGCCAATATCTTCTCGGTGACGGTGGCCGAAGGTGCTCCGGGAGCGGGCAAGAGCGTCGCTGCCGTTGCCGCCAGCCCGGACTTCCCCGACGAGTGCGTTTTCGTGGCGGTCTATGGGAGCGGCGGAGAGGAGTTCGCAATTCCGCGCGGCAACCGCATAATCAACGTCGGCGACGAGATCTATCTCATCGCCGAAGCTGAGGACATCAAGAAGGCGGCCGAATTCCTCAGCAAGAAGCTCCGGTAGTGGCGCGGCTGTGCTGCGGATGCAGGGGATTCTCGACGCTCCGGGCGCACCGGAGAGAATTGTGACTGGAACATTCGCCGATTGACGGTGGTTGGCTCCCAGGAGGGCCGGGATGAACCAGACTCCAGGAGAACGCACGCCAGCGGCGCCCTGCGCGCTGGTCATCTTCGGAGCCAGCGGAGATCTTACCAGACGCAAGCTGGTTCCCGCGCTCTACAACCTGGAGGCCGACGGCATGCTCTCGCCCGACATGCAGATCGTGGGCTTCGCCCGGCGCCAGAAGACCGGCGAGGAGTTCCGTTCCGAGCTGCGGGCCGGCGTCGAGCAGTTCTCGAGGCGGCATCTGGAGGCGGAGGTGTGGGATCGCCTCGCGCCGAGGCTGCACTACGTTCACGGCGGCTACGACGACGCCGGGAGCTTCGAGCGGTTGAGCGAGCTGCTCGGCGGGTTCGGCGGGGCCTGCCGGGCGGGCGGGCATATATACTATCTGGCGCTGCCGCCCAGCGCGGCCGAATCCGTGCTGCGCCGGCTGGGGCCGGCGGGGCCGGGATCCAGCCGGGCGGAGGACGCCAACCGGCGGATCATGATCGAGAAGCCCTTCGGTGTCGATCTCCGCAGCGCCCGGGCCCTCAACGAGCTCTGCGCTGCGGCGTTTCCGGAGAACGGCGTCTACCGTATCGACCACTACCTGGCCAAGGACACCGTCCGCAACCTGATGGTCTTCCGCTTCGCCAACGCGATCTTCGAGCATCTCTGGAACCGCAAGTACGTCGACAGCGTCCAGATCACCGCGGCCGAGCGCATCGGCGTGGAGGGGCGCGGCGGCTACTACGAGGAGGCCGGCGTGGTTCGCGACATGCTCCAGAGCCACCTCCTCCAGGTGATGGCCCTGGTGGCCATGGAGGCGCCGGTGGCCGGCGACTCCGAGTCGGTGCGTGACCGCAAGGTGGAGGTCTTCAAGTCGCTGGCGACGGTGGCGCGCGAGGACTTCGTCTTCGGGCAGTATGCGGGTTATCGCGACGAGCCGGGCGTCTCCGCCGACTCGCGGACCCCGACCTTTGCGGCGGTGCGGCTGCGCATCAACAACTGGCGCTGGGAGGGCGTGCCCTTCTACCTGCGCTCCGGCAAGAGCCTGGTCACCAAGGTCAGCGAGGTGATCATCCGCTTCAAGGACGTGCCCGCCTGCGTTCTGCAGGGCGATGAGGCCTGCGCTATGATCCGCCCCAACACGCTTGTGATCCGGCTGCAGCCCGAGGAGGGCATCCGCCTGAGTTTCAACACCCGGGTGCCGGGGCGCGAGGAGCGCGTGCGCGAGGCGCACATGGACTTCCGCTACGGGCAGCTGGGCGGGGACATGAGCGAAGCCTACGAGCAGGTGATATTCGACGGCCTGCGCGGGCGCCCCAGCCACTTCTGGCGCAACGACGGAATCGAGGCCGCCTGGCGGGCCGTGACCCCCATGCTGGAGGCGACCGGCGGGGAAGACTTCCCGAATTACGACCCGGGTTCCTGGGGACCGGCCGCGGCCGGAGAGCTGCTGGCCCGCGAGGGCCGGCGCTGGCTGGAGACCTACTGACGGCATGCTCAGAGCCTTTCCAGACCCCGAGACCGTCGCGCAGGAGGCCGCCAAGTTCATCGCGGCCGTGGGCATCGGCCGGGTTTACGGTCACGGGCGCTTCGACCTGGTGCTCTCGGGGGGGCGTACCCCGCTGCCGATCTACGGTCGGCTGGCGGCCGAGTTCGGCCACCAGATGCGTCTCTGGACGCACACGCACATCTGGTGGGGCGACGAGCGCTGCGTGGCGCCCAACAACCACCAGAGCAACTACTACGCGGCCCGGTTGAGCCTGATCATGCCCCTGGCCATCGCCGATGACCGTGTTCATCGCATCCACGGGGAATCCGAAGACGCCGCCGGGGCGGCCGCAGACTACCAGCGGCTGTTCCCGGCCAGGCCAGATGTCCTGGTCCTGGGGCTCGGGGAGGACGGGCACGTCGCGGCGCTCTTCCCGGGTTCGTCGCTGCTGCGCGAGGAGCAGCGGCTCTTCGCGGCGGTCAGCGGGAGCCCCAAGCCGCCCGCGGGGCGGATCACGCTCACGCCCCGGGTGATCAGCTCGGCGCGGCGTGTTCTGGTGGTCGCCTGGGGCGCGGCCAAGGCCGCCGCGGTGCGCCGGGTCTTCAGCGCGGAGGGCAGCATCGAGGAGACGCCCGCCAGGCTGGCGCGCGACGCGCTCTGGATGGTCGACGAGGCGGCCGCCTCGGAGCTCGGCGGTTAGCAGGCCGCCGAGATAAGGCCTGCTTTCCAGGAACGCCGGTGCGCGGCCGAACGGGGTCGCAGGCCGGTCCTCGTGCCTCCGATGAACCCTTGTCTGTCGCCGGTCGGTAGACGGCATAATTAAGGAAAAGCTCCAGAGCTAACTTGACTTGACAGTCTCAGGAGGCGCGGCTAATATCCGCCATCCTGCCGGATCCGTTGGGGCACCTTCGATTAGAGATTGGGATGGTTGCCGAAGCAGAAACGCTGAGCATAACGCCCGAGAAACAAGAAGCCGCGGACCAGGAAGAGACCCAAGCCAGGTCAGGAGTCACCCTTCCGGCCGTTCTGGTCGGTCTGGCATTGCTTGGCGTGTTGGCGCTGTGCATGCCCTACTGGACTCTGGTCAAAGGATATCCGCTGGGCTTCGGCGGCTACCTTCCGGTAGAAGCCTTCTTCCTGCTCCTGGCCGTGCTGGTCTTCAACCGCTTCCGGGGCGTGTTTGCCCTCGTGGTGGGCCTGATGGCCGTGACCGCTGTTGTGCCCAGCTGGGCGGAGGCGGTCTACGCCCGCGGCGACCAGACCGTCAAGGCCCTGCCGGTCTTTGCCCACTGGCTGCGCACCAGCGGCCTGTTCATGGGCATGATCGATTCGGCGCGGGACGTTCCCGGCCGGTCGGCCTTCCTGCTCTTCTCGGGGGGGCTGCTGGTCTTCCTGGCCGCGGCGGTCCCCGCCTACCTGTTGTCGCTGGTCCTGCCACTGCTGCGCAGGAGGCTGTTCTGGCGCGAGATGGCGGTGATCTTCATGCTGCTGGCGGTCGGCACTTACAGCTGCAAGTCCGTGGAGTGGCTGGTCGGGATGCTCAGCGTGCCCCACAAGTTCGACAACTCCTCGCGCAACTTCAAGGGCAAGTTCCTTCGCCCTGTGCCCCTCGAGCAGCAGGTCCTGACCGACGAGGCCTTGATCAAAGATCTCGCCAGCCTGGAAGAGGATCCGGCGAAGATCGCATCGCTGCCCCGCTTCAGGCACTACCGCACACTGGCGACGATCAGGGCGCTGGAGAGGCTCGCGGCCGATCCCGCCGACGCCGGCGCCGCCGCGGAGTTGCGAGAAGACGGCTGGGGTGCCGAGTCTCGCGCAGCGCTGCAGGTTCTGGAAGACAAGAAGCTGAAGCAGGCGGAACTGCGCGACCAGCTCTCCCGGCTTCACGGGCTGGCGGTCTCGCAGTCCCACACCAACGCCCGGGAAGAGGCCCTGGACATGCTGCGCGCCGAGAATCCCGGCGGCGTGCCCAGCAAGCTGATGCCCTACGACCTTTACAGGTACGACCAGAGCACTCCGGAGGGCGCGCGCAAGTACCTCGAGGTCAAGGAGGCCATCAAGCGGTTCGGCAAGGGCTGGTACAAGACGGCGCCTGTCGCCCCGAGGATAGATGTTCCCCGCCCCAAGGATTTCACCGACGTCGATCCGAAGACCGGCGAAGAGAAGTTCGACGCCGAGGGCTACGCCCAGCTCCAGAAGCTCTACGCCAAGACGCGGTTGCGCTATGTGGAGCGCCTGGACAGCGATCGCAGGGTGTCTTCGGCCCGCTTCTGGAGCTACTGGAAGGGACCGCTTAAGTGGTGGATACCCCTGCTGGTCCTGTTCATGCTCCTGCAGGTCTTCCTGGCGGCGATACTCCGTCGCCAGTGGTGTGACCACGAGAAGCTGATGTTCCCGCACGCGGAAGTCGTACGCGGGCTGATCCAGGGAGACGAGCCCGGCGCGCGGGCCCGGAGGGTCCTGAGCTGCCGGTCGTTGTGGATGGGTGCCGGCGTTGCGGTCGCGATGTTCACGCTTCAGGGCCTTAACCACTACTACCCGGCGATTCCCGCCCCGCTGGAGGGTCTGAGCCTCAAGACCTTCCTGAGCGAGCCGCCCTGGGACAGCATGGAGAAGGAGATCAAGCTGTTGCCCTATGTGGTGGGCGTCGCCTACGTGCTGACGGCCGAGGTGTCCTTCAGCATCTGGTTCTTCGCGATGGTCAACCAGGGTCTGCGCGTGATCACCATGGCCTGGGGGCTGCCGCGCGCGGAGCGCTGGGCGATACATGGCGAGACCATGAACTCCGACGCGCTCTACACCGGGGCGATGTTCGTCTTCGTGCTTTGGCTGATCTGGGGCGGGCGCCGGCACATCTGGTACGTGTTGCGCCGCGGCCTGGGGCTGATTCCCCCGGACCGGCTCGAGAAGCGCGAGCCCATGAGCTATCCGGTGGCCTTCTGGGGGTTCTGGCTGTCGCTGACGGCGATCCTCGCCTGGTTTGCGATGGCCGGCGTCAAGCTCTGGATAATTGCGGTGGTGATCGCTTTCTATCTGGTCCTGGTGATCCTGATGTGCCGGGTGATCTCCGAGGCGGGTCTGATCGTGTCCGGTCTCTTCTGGTGGCCGTTCATGCCGCAGGAGGTCTTCTGTCGCATCTTCGGGTTCGGACAGGCCGGGACGTTCGGGCGGATGGTCGCCTACAAGGACTGCTGGCTGAGCGCCGGGGGCGCCGGCAAGATGAAATCGGTGCCCGCCTCGATTCGGGCCATGGGCCTGTTCCAGTTCTGTTGGCCGAGCATGCTGTTCCACCTCCAGTTGACGCCCTTCGTGCTGGCGGGGTTCAAGCTCACTGAGACCGAGCCCCGGCCGCGCCGCAAGAGACTCCTTACGGTGGTCGCCGTGGCCGGACTGCTTGGTGCCATGCTGCTCTTCCTCAACGGCACCATGAACCTGGTCTTCGAGCACGGCGCCGACAACATGAAGGTCTACGGTTTCCAGGCGTGGAGCTGGGGCTTCAACAACACCCTGCTGCGCGACACCGTGACCGCCGAGCGGATGTGGACGCCGGACATCTTCAAGTCCAGCATGATGGGCGTCGGCGGCCTGGTGATGGCCGGCCTGCTCTGGCTGCGCAGCACCTTCTACTGGTGGCCGCTGCACCCCATCGGGTTCGTGGCCTTCGGCGCCGGATGGGGCGTGTGGTTCAGCTTCTTCCTGGGCTGGCTCTTCAAGCGTACGGCGCTGGCCTACGGCGGCGGCGAGTTCAGCCAGAAGATCAACCCGTTCTTCTACGGACTGGTGGGCGGACACATCCTGATGGCCGCGATCTGGGCCATAATCGCGCTGTGCGGACAGGATGCCGGATGGGTCTCGCCGCTCATCATCCCGTCCGCGGGTTAGCAGGAGCTGGCCGATGAACAGCCGAGCATCTCAAAGCGAGACGGGCTTCCTGAGGCCGCTGGTCGCAGCCTTCGCGGCGCTGTTGCTGGTCGCGGCGGCGGCGGTTCCCGTCGTGCTCCACGTAGTGGGCCCCTGGGCGTACCGCCAGCCGGGGCAGATGCAGAAGACCAAGAGCAAACCCCCGGCCGTCAGCATCAAGGAGAGGGTCACCGTGCGGCCCCACGAGGTCGACCTGCCGGGGCTGGCCGCGAGGATGGAGTCCGAGGTGCGCAAGCTCGTGGAGACCCGGGGGCCGGGCAGCCGGACCGGGCGTTTCGCGGGCAGCCCCGAGGCCGCGGCGGTGGCCGAGCAGATAGCCGCGCGCTTCCGCTCCGGCGGCCTCAAGAACGTTACCGTACAGGAGTTTCCGCTGGTCACTCCGGTGACCAGGAAGATGAGCTTCACGGCCGGAGGGCGGTCCTACCGCCTCTATCCGCTGGCGCCCAACCAGGCCAGGACCTGTACCATCAACGCCCCCGGAAACCGGCTGCGCGCACCTGTGGTCTGGGCCGGTGACGGGCGCCTGGCCAATCTGCGGGGCAAGAGGGTCGAGGGCTGTATCCTGGTTCTGGAGGAAGATCACGGCTTCGAGTGGCTGGCGGCCTGCTCGCTCGGTGCGCGGGCCGCGGTGTTCATCGAACCGACAAGCGAGAAGAGCCTGAGGCCCGATCTCAAGGTCCTGGGTTGTCCGCTGAACATACCGCGCTTCTGGATCGATCGCAAGGAAGGCCTCCGGCTGAAGACGCAGTTGCTGGCGGCCGAGAAGGCCGGCGAAGGCGGTTCCGGGCCGCTGCAGGGCGATCTGGTTTGCCGCGTGGACTGGGAGACCCGCAAGGGGCACAATATCTACGGGATCGTGCCCGGCAGGAATCCGAACAAGCTCAAGATGACGGCGGTCGTGGCCTACTACGACGCCCCTTCCCTGGTGCCCGAGCTGGCACCGGGCGCCGAGGCGGCCGGTGCCGTGGCAGCCATGTACGAGCTCATGGAGCGCCTGAAGTCCCGGCCTCCCGAGCGGAGCGTGCTGTTCATAGCCACCGGCGGCCATCAACAGGCCATGGCCGGCGAGAAGCAGGCTGTCGAGCTGCTGTGGAGGCCGGTCAGGAAGACCCTCAGCGAGATCGGGGGGCCCGAGCATCGCGACGGGGCCATTCTCGGAACCGACGCCCGCTCGGTCATGCAGGCGGCCGGGCAGGAGGTCTCCGGGACGACCGCAGGCCAGAGAGTGGGCCTGTACGTGACCGGCTTCTTCCTGCTTCTGGCCGCCGGGCTGTTCAGCTACTTCCGCGGGCTGAAGGCCCGTTCGGTGGTCGTGCTCTACGCCTGCACGGTGGTCTGCGGAGGACTCGCGCTCTGGGGCCTGGGTTCCTACCTGGGACGCGAGCGCCGTTCGGAGAAGAAGACCGTCGCGATTCCCGACGACCCCGGCAAGCTCTCCGCAGAACAGAAGGACCGGTGGTGGCGGGATTCGGACTACGACGGGGTGCGGCGGGCGCTGGAGGAACTGGCGCAACTGGAGGCCCGGCTCCTGAAGGCCGGGGCGGGCGGGGGCAAGTCTGTTCCGCGGGCTTTCCTCGACGCCCGGGATCCGCAGAACCGCCTCTCCGTGCGCCTGGAGGCCCTCATGTTCCGGCGCATGCGCGCCGAGCGCGAGGCCATCATGGCGCGCGGGAAGCTTGACGCCCTGCTGGAGCGCCACAGGCCGGGCGAGCCGGTAAGCGAGGAGTACCGCCAGCAGTTCGGACGGCTGGCGATGGACTTCGAGGCCAAGGCCCGGCGGGCGTGCGACGCCGACCGCGAGCTCTGCCCGCTGACGCTGGAGATGATCAAGGCCCTGGACTGGAAGCCCGAGAAGGGATCGCTCGAGGATATCAGTTCCGACATCGCTGCGCTCCGCAAGGGGCTGCGCATCGCCCTGCAGGACCTGCGCAAGAGCAACAGGCGCCTCTTCGGCGTCATGAACGACTGCGCCGACAAGATCGAGGAGATGGACGAGCGGCTTAAGGTCGAGGGTGCCGACCGGCTGAAGTACCTGCGCCTTGCCGGCTACCTCAAGCTGCTGGTGAGCCTGGGCCTGGACGTTCCCGAGCGGGTCTCCAGCTGCGTGGGCATCGACCTCTCCAGTCATTCGGAGAGGATGGCGGTCTTCTTCAAGGGCAAGCACGTGGACCACCACATAGGCGGCGCCGAGAAGAAGCTGCAGACCGCGGTCGGCCTCATGGCCGAATACCTGGCCGAAGTTGGCTCGGCCCGGGCCAGGGCCCAGGGCTGGGCAATGGCCGACGAGCGTTCCAACTTCGTGACCAACACTACCGAGACGGTTTCCGGGCAGGCTTGGGGTGGATTCGCGCCGGGCACCGCCTTCTACAGTACCGAGATCTTCACTCTGGGCGGGATCCCCTCGGTGACCTTCGGAACCGCGCACGACCGCCGGGGGGCGGTCAACACCCCCTTCGACCTGCCTGAGCGCATGGACTTCGTGCGACTGGCGAAGCAGACGGAGGTGCTGTGCTCGACGCTGGCCGACATGCTGTCTCCCGGAGGCATCGAGTTCAAGGCCGCCGACGTGCGCAACTGGAATCGTCTCGGAAGTGCCCTGAGTTCCGCCGGTAAGGGGACTGCCGCCGCCTACCTGCTGGGCCGGCTGAGTCCCGATGCCCGCGCGGTACTGAAAGCCGCGGCGAGCGGAGGGCAACCGGGCCCGCAAGACCGCGAGAAGGTCGTCGCCGCCCTGAACGCTCTGCTTCCTGCAACCGACTTCTACGACGACAAGTCGCTGGAGAGTCTCAAGCTTGTCGGCGAGGCGGCCACGCTTCGCGACAAGTTCAATGATCCAGGTGTTGAGGAGACCGAGGGCGAGCGCCGGCGCTTCAACCTGCTGCTTATCGAAGCGACGCTGCCGGGCCAGTTCTTCGGGCTCGCCGAACGGGAGCGCGGCCTTGTCGCCCTGGAGCGGACCGAGGCCGAGTGCGACTTCAAGCGCGGCAACATGACGCTGCGTATCTACGGCCAGATCATAGAGTACAACCCGGCCAAGAGCGAGACGCTTTCGGTCACTCCGGTGCCCCGTGCGATGGTCTTCCATCGCAGGGAGCCCCAGAACGATCGCGGCAGGTTGCCGCCCGCCGGTTCCCCGGTCAGCCCCGACGCGCTCTTCATCACCGACCGATTCGGGGCCTACGAGTTCCCCGCGCTCTCGGCTTCCACCCAGCGCTTCTGGTCCGACAAGCAGAACCACGTGCTTGCCTTCCAGACCGATCCCGCAACGGGGAACATCGTCAAGGCGCCGGACCGGGGGGCGCAGAGCGGCAAGTACGGCGAGCCCTGGCGCACGCCCAAGCGCAATGAAGACAGGTTCACCGTCACGACCTTCGGCTGCCAGGAGTTGCACGTCTTCGAAGCGGTGGACATGCGCAGCCTGGAGACCAAGAGCACGCAGTTCACGAACCTGACCATGTACAAGGGCACGGTTGACGCGGTACCCATCACCTTCGGCTGGGCCAATACGGGCATAACCAGAGGCCTGGCCTACCCCGAGCACGCCATGGTGGTCTACACCGAGCGCCTCGGCGAGCACCCCGAGAGGAACCAGCCGCCCCGCCCGGTCCAGTTGAAGATGACTTTCGGAAGGCCGGATCTCGCCGGCGTCAAGTGGCCGGTGCTGGGAGTGACGCCCCGGGAACTGACCAAGGCCAACCACACCGGCCACGGCCTGAGCGTTTCAGGCAGCTCGCGGCTGATCAACCCCGACACGCAGAAGCGCGACGACAAGGGAGTTGTGGACCCGGCGAGCGGCGCGACGGCGCCGCTGGCCATGATCATGGCGCAGGACCTCTACCGCCTGGACGACTATCGCCTGAAAGTGCTGAAGAAGGCCGGTGTCAGCAACCAGGCGCTGGTTTCCCAGCACCGCAGCGCCGGCCGCGACCTGCAGGCCGCTATCGCCGCCAGGGAGCAGATGCTCTGGGACGAGATGCTGATCAAGGCCCGCAGTGCCTGGGGCTACGAGGCGCGCGCCTATCCCAACATCCAGAACACGGTAACCGACGTGGTCAAGGGGCTGCTCTTCTACCTGTTCCTGATGCTGCCCTTCGCCTACTTCATGGAGCGTCTGATATTCGCCTTCCCGGACATCAACCGCCAGTTGGCGGGCGTGTTCGGGTTGTTCATGGTGTCCTTCGCGGTGCTCTACTTCGTGCACCCCGCGTTCGGAATCACCAGTTCGGCGCCGATGATCCTGCTGTCCTTCATCACCCTGGCGCTGTCCATCCTGGTGATGGGCATGGTCTCGGCCCGTTTCCGGCGCGAGCTCGAAGCGCTTCAGCACCGGCCGGGACGCAGTCACAAGGCCGACATGGACCGCTTCAACGCGGCGATCAGTGCCTTCCTGCTGGGCATCAACAACATGCGCCGGCGCAAGGTCCGTACCATTCTGACCATGATCACCCTGGTGCTCCTGACCTTCTCGGTGCTGAGCTTCTCGTCCATCGAGAGCACGCTGGGGGCCAACAAGCGGGTGATCGAGACCGACGGCCCGCCGGCCTACCGGGGAATACTGGTGCGCAGCGAGTCCTGGGGGGCGCTCGACCCCTACGCGGCGCGGTCCCTGCGCGACGAGTACCAGGGACCCGATTGTATCGTCTCACCCCGTGCGTGGAGCAGGGGCAAGAGGCTGCACCGGGCCGGCGCGCTGGAGGCCGCCCAGAGTGTCCCGGGCATGCTCGGGGTGCACTCGGCCGAGCGCGAGGTGACCGGTCTGGGTGCGGATCGCATGCTGGTCGCCGGGCGATGGTTCACCGAGGAGGAGGGCCGGGCGGCGCTGCCGATATGCCTCCTCGACGAGGAGCTGATGGTCCTGCTGGAGCTGGATGTCGAGGCGGTCACCGCGGTCAGGAACCTGGCCGATCCCGAAAGCCGCAAGGCCCTGCCCAAGGTCATCGTGGCCGGGGAGGAGCTGTCGGTGATCGGCGTGCTCAAGTCCGAGGCCTACCAGGAGACGGTGGACATCGACAACGAGCGCATTGTGCCCGTCGACTGGTCGGTCGAGAACTGGAGCCGGCGGCGCGGCAAGGGGGCCGGCAGCGAAGAGATCGAGTTCGAGAACTGGAAGCACGTGGAAGCCGTCAGGGTTCCGGTGGTTCCCTATTCCTGGCTGATGAACCGGGGCGGTTCTCTCTACTCCGTGGCCCTCAAGCCGGGGAACCCGGCTGACGTCAAGCGCATCGCCGAGGGAGAGCTCCTGCGGCGCCTGTCGGTGCCCATGTTCGTTGCCGACGACGTGGACGAGGCGGAGCGCTCGGAGGACATCCGCACCATGTTCATGTCCTCTGCCGCCGGCAACACGGTTTCCGGTGTCGGCTCGCTGGTGGTACCGATGCTGATCGCCGCGCTGATCGTGCTGAACACCATGCTGGGTTCGGTCTACGAGCGCGAGAACGAGATATCCATCTACGGTTCTCTGGGCCTGGCCCCGGTGCACATCGGGAGTCTGTTCATAGCCGAGAGCGCCGTCTACGCGGTGGTCTCGGCGGTGATGGGCTACATACTCGGGCAGTCGGTCTCCAAGGTGGTTGTGATACTGGCTTCCAGCGGGATTATGACCGGGTTCAACCTGAACTACTCGTCGCTCAGCGCGGTCTTCTCGGCCTGCTTCATAATCGGCGTGGTCATGGCCTCGGCGGCCTACCCGGCGATGCGCGCCGGGCAGCTGTCGGTGCCCGACGTCGAGCGCATCTGGAAGTTCCCGGAGCCCGAAGGCGACCGCCTGGTGTTCCTCTTCCCCTTCACCGTCAGCGGCGAGCAGGCCCTGGGCATCAACAAGCACCTGATGAGCTTCTTCGAGGATCACGCCAACCAGTCGGTGGGCGAGTTCTACACCGCAAAGACCGAGTTCAACTACCGGCAGCCCGGGATCGAGAAGGGCGGCTACCGACTGAACTGCGACGTGTGGATCGCGCCCTTCGACTTCGGCATCAGCCAGCATCTGGAGCTCGACACCTACCTGGCCGAAGGCGAAGAGGACATCTACGAGACCAGCATGGTCCTGACCCGCAAGTCGGGCTCGCCCGACTCCTGGGTCAAGATGAACCACCGGTTCATGAAGAGCATTCGCAAGCAGTTCCTGCTCTGGCGGCTCTTCACCACCGAGGAGCGCGCGTGGCACGTGGCCCAGGCGCGCGTGGTGCTGGGCGAGATCTCGGAGGACGAGGTCCCCGATCGCGTTGCCGAGGCAGATGCTGAGCGGGGCGAAGCCGCCCCTGAGGCCGGGTAATACTGATGGCAGAAGAGCCCAAGAACATCAAGCCGGTTGAGAACGACGGCATCGACAAGGAATCGGCGCTGTACCGCGACCTGGTCCAGGTGCCCACCACGTTCGAGGATGGTTTCAACTTCCGTACCTTCATGGGCGTGATCTTCGTCTGCGTGGTGATGATGCCCACGTCCATCTACCTGGGGCTGACCATGGGGCTGAGCCTGGGGCCTGCGGCGGAGTGGGTGACCATCATCCTCTTCGCGGACATTGCCCGGCGCAGCTTCAAGCCGCTCAAGCGCCAGGAAATCTACATGCTCTACTACGTGGCCGCAAGCCTGATGACCTTCGCCGGCGGCCACGCCCTGGCCGGCGGGCCGCTGGCCCAGGTCATCTGGAAGCAGTACCTCTGCAACACGCCCTTCGCCCAGGAGATGGGGGTCTTCCCCTTCCCCACCTGGTTCATCCCGGGGCCGGAGAGCCCGGGGTTGCTGGGGCGCACTTTCCTGCACAAGGACTGGATCGCACCGGTTGTGCTGATGCTGGGCATGGGCGTCTACGGCCGGGTGGCCTGGGTCTGCATGGGCTACTCGCTGTTTCGCATCACCAGCGACATCGAGCGCCTGCCCTTCCCGATGGCGCCGATCGCTTCGGAGGGTGCAACCGCCCTGGCCGAGTCATCCCAGGAGGGCGAGAGCTGGCGGTGGCGGGTGTTCTCGATCGGATCGGTGCTGGGCATGGCCTTCGGGGCGGTCTACAGCCTGGTCCCGATGCTGACCAAGGCCTTCTTCGGGGAATCGGTGATGCTCCTGCCGATTCCATGGATCGACACCACCGTGCAGACGGAGGGGTTGCTGCCCGCTGCAGAGACGGGGATGACCACCAACCTGGGGATTATCATCGTAGGGATGGTGCTGCCCTTCTGGCTGGTGTTCGGATCGTTCCTGGCATCGATGGTCAGCGTGTTCGTCAACCCGCTCATGCACGAGATGGGCATCCTCACGCACTGGCGCCCGGGCATGGATACCATCATGACCAACTTCATGAACCGGGTGGACTTCTACCTGAGCTTCGGGATCGGCACCAGCATGGCGATCGCGATCCTGGGCATCTACCAGGTGGTCAAGGGAATCCGCAAGGCGCGGCGCGAGCGCGCCGCGGGGATAACCAAGAGAAGCTGGAGCGACGTGCCCGAGGGACGCGGTGACTTCTCGATCAAGCTGGCGCTGAGCCTCTTCGGAGTGCTGTCTCTGGCCACGGTTCTGCTCAGCTGGTACCTGCTGACCCACCCGCATTACCCGACGGACCCCAAGACCGGCAAGCTGCTGGAGGGTGCGGTTCCCTGGGGCGAGCAGGGGCAATACACCCGAATAGCCCTGCCCTTCATCCTCTTCGGGTTCGGGTTCATATACACCCCGCTGATGAGCTACGTCAACGCGCGCATGAGGGGCCTCACCGGCAAGAGCGTGGGATTCCCCATGCTGCGCGAGGCGACCTTCATCCTCTCCGGCTACCGGGGCACGGCCATCTGGTGCGCGCCGTTCCCGATGCGCGACTACGGTGCCAACGCCCAGAGGTTCCGAGTCTTCGAGCTGACCGGCACGAAGTTCACCAGCGTGATCAAGGCCGAGCTCTGCCTCTACCCCATCACATTCATTGCCAGTCTGGTCTTCTGGCAGTACGTCTGGCATTACGGAGACCCGATTCCGTCGCCGACGTATCCCTTTGCCCAGAAGATGTGGCAGTTGCACGCGCTGAAGCAGTGCCTGGTCTGGTCTGCCACCTCGTCGGGGGGCAAGAGCCTGTTCTTCCTGGCCTTCAAGCTCAAGTACGTGCTCTTCGGGCTGGGGCTGGGGCTCAGCGTCTTCGCGCTGCTGACGGCGTTAAAGGCCCCGACGCTCATGCTTTACGGCTTCGTCGGAGGTCTCAGCAGTATACCTCACATGCTCCTGCCCGAGTTCATCGGGGCGCTGCTGGGGCGCTACTACTTCGCGCGCCTGGTGGGCCGCGAGAAGTGGCGTCGCTACACGCCGGTGCTGCTCGCCGGGTTCTTCTGCGGCGTTGGCCTCATCAGCATGATAGGCGTGGCCTTCATGCTGCTCAGAGGTTGCATTACTCCGAGGCCATACCTGATCCTGCCCGGAGGGTAGCCCCGGCAGGCCGTTGAGAAACGGCCTGCAGAGCAGGAGAAAGGTGAAAGTAGAAAGGGGAGCCGTGGAACCTCTTACATTGCCGGACATAGGCCGGGAGGTAGCGGTACTGGCCTTTCCTGCCTTTCGACTGCGCTCAAGGCTTTTCCATAGAGAGGCCCTGAGCTCGTGTCGAAGGGCGGTCTACTCTCTCCTCTCTCCTTTCCTCAGGCTCGCTGCCGATGGCACCTTCTTCAACGGCCGGTTGCAGCAGGATAGCCGTCGGGTCCTTGAGCAGTAGATAGTGGCAGAAGCCCGAGCACCGAGACAGAGCTGACCTGGCTCCTCTGGTCCACTGTTCGACTGCTGAGCGCAGCAGCCTGCAGGAGGGACAGCATGGTAAAGCGCGCCGACGAATCCCATCCTTCCCCGCGGCCCAAGCCAGCCGACCAGCCGCGGGGCGCGGCCGTGGACCAGCCGGTTCGCGGTACCGGTTGCCTCCGCAGGCTGTTCGGCCTGATCCTCTTCGCCGCCGTGCTGCTTCTGGCTGCGCTGGTGGCCAGGAGCTGGATCGCCGACGGGCCGCCCGACCTCTCCACGGTTGACGGGGTCGGCCGCTTCGTCAGCAGCATGCTGTTCGGCGCCCAGGAGTTCAAGGAGCAGTCCGAGAAGCGCCTGGCACAGCTCAACGCCGAGAAGGGCAAGCTGGAAGGCTGGTTCAAGGAGCGGGATATCGACCTGCCCGATCCCGAGAAGCTGTACGACAGGGCCAGGGCTCAGGTGGCGGAAATGACCTCCACCGAGGGGGAGCCCACCAGGGAATGGAAGCCGGGGTCCGAAGAGCCCGAGGACCCACCGGCGCCCGGGACAAAGCCGGAGACCCAGCCCGGGCCGGGGGCGAAGCCGCAGCCGACTCCGATACCGCCCCCTGCTCCCCAGCCCGGGGCGGCGACGAAGCCGCAACCGGCTCCGATACCGACCCCTGCTCCGCAGCCCGGGCCGGCGACGAAGCCGCAGCCGACTCCGATACCGACCCCCGCTTCCCGGCCAGGGCCGGCGACGAAGCCGCAGCCAACGCCAGCTCCGCGGCCGGGTGTCAAGCCTACGCCCAAAACGCCAGGGCCCCGGAACGTCGACCTGGCCAACGCCCGGCGGCACTACTTCGAGGGGCTCAAGCTCTTCCGCAAGACCCGGCCGGGCAACCCCAACGTGCAGAAGAACCTGCGCGAGGCGGCCAAGAACTTCCGGAAGGCGCAGCGCTACCTGGACATCGCCAAGCACAACGATCCCAAGAACCCGGAGATCGACAAACTCCAGGTGGAGACCAACCGCTTCCTGTACAGCTGCCTGAAGATGCAGACTCTCTGACAGGCCGTTGAAGAACGGCCTGCCGGAGCAGCAGAGCAGTTGTGCCCGCGAGTATGCAAGCGGGTAACCGGAAACCATCAGCCGGAACCGACGCCTTCACGATTGCACCCGGCGGAACCCTCGGATATAACGCCTTGGACAATCTGCTTGAAGAGACAGGAGAAGCCAATCATGGCCCGCAAGAAACGAGGATCGGACCCCGGCACACTCAAGAAGAGCCGGAAGACCATCTGGCGGGAGCGCGCGCGCATCCGGGCCTTTGAGGATATTCTCGAGGTGATCGAAGACTATCCCGTGCGCCGGGTTGCGGTGGCCTGCGCGGCGGACGGCGCGGTGCTCCAGGCGGTTACCGAGGCGCGCGACAGGGACGTTGCCGAGTACATACTGGTCGGCGACCGCGAGGAGATTCTGGCCAAGGCGGCGGAGGCCGGCGTGGAACTCGAGCAGGCCCGTATCGAGCACCAGCCGGATCCTCTCAAGGCCGCGTCCCTGGCTGTGAAGCTCACCCGCGAGGGCGAGGCCGACATCGTCATGAAGGGCTACATCCACACCGACGATTTCCTGCGGGCCATTCTCGACCGCGAGACCGGTCTGCGCGCCGGGTCGGTGATGAGTCACGTCTTCGTGATGGAGAGCAAGCTTCAGAAGCGCCTGGTCTTCATGTCCGACGCGGCCATGAACATCTCGCCGAGCCTCGAGACCAAGGCCGACATCATCCTGAACGCCGTGCACCTGGCATCGATGTTCGGCCTGGAGTGTCCCAAGGTGGGAGTGCTCGCGGCGGTGGAGGTCGTCAACCCGGCAATGCCCGCCACGACCGAGGCCGCCACCCTCGCCAAGATGTCCGAGCGGCGACAGTTCTCCACGCCCTGCGTGATCGACGGTCCCTTTGGCCTCGACAACGCCATCGACGCCTTCGCCGCGAAGCACAAGAGGATCGATGGCCCGGTGGCCGGGCAGGCCGACGTGCTCATCGTTCCGGACATCGAGGCCGGCAACATCCTGGCCAAGAGCTTCGTCTTCATGTCGGGCGGGGACGTGGCCGGAGTGCTGGTTGGAGCAAAGCGCCCGGTGGTGGTCACCAGTCGCGCGGACAACGCCCGCAGCAAGCTGTTCAGCATCGCTACCGCCGTGCTGATGACAAACTTCGAGCGCGAAGTGCGGCTCAAGATCGGAAAAGTCCACTTCTAGGGGGCCGTTGAGAAGGGTGCCATTGGCACCCAGCCTGAGAAAGGAGAGAGTAGACCGCAGCTCTCCTTTCTGCTTTTGCCTTTCCCCTGCTCTGCAGGCCGTTTTGCAGCGGCCTGCCAGGAGAACTCACCAAGCGCTTGGATTGCGGAGAGGACCTGGCCCTTCATTCTCTCACGGAGCCAGCGGGTCGCAGCGGTCCGCTGGTCCTCAGTACTGCGATGTAACCGGTGATGATCCCTTTGTGACTTCCCGGCTTCAAGAGATGAGAAGGTCCCGGGGGCAGCTCTGCGCTCCCCTGCGCTTGGGGACTACTCCTCGCCGCGGATGAGGTCTTCGTAGGTCTCACGCTTGCGCGCGAGGGTGACTTGCTCGCCGTCGACCAGCACCTCGGCGGGGCGCGGTCGGGCGTTGTAGTTCGAGGCCATCGTGAAGCCGTAGGCCCCTGCGCTGAAGATGCTGACCAGTTCGCCCGCGGCCATCTCCGGCAGCGCCCGGCCGGAGGCCAGTACGTCGCCGGTTTCGCAGATGGGGCCGACCACGTCGGCTACGCACAGCGTGGCGCCTTCCACCGAGCCGCCGCGGGAGGGAGGCAGCAGGTGGCTCTCGGCCGGCCATATCTCGTGGAAGGCGTCGTACATCGCCGGGCGGACCAGGTCGTTCATGCCTGCGTCCACAATGTAGTAGCGCTTGGAGGCGGTGTCCTTGACGTAGAGGATGCGGGCGACCAGAACGCCTGCGTTGGCCACCACGAACCGTCCGGGTTCCAGGATCAGCCGGCAGGCGGCGTCCTTGACGCGCGGCAGGATGGCCGCGGCGAAGTCCTCGGCCCCGGAGGCCCGGTCATCGGCCTTGTAGAACACGCCGAAACCGCCGCCGGAGTCGAGCCATGTGAGCGGCGCCGCTTCCGAGCGGTTGGCCTTGATGAAGGCCACCGCGCGGTCCAGCGCCGCCACGTACGGCTCCGGCGAGGTGATCTGGCTGCCGATGTGCAGGTGGATCCCGTCGAAGATCACGTCCGGCCATTTCCCGGCGACTGCCAGGATCTTCGAGGCCGCGGCCGGCGGCAGGCCGAACTTGGTCTCCTTGTGGCCGGTGGAGATCTTCCGGTGCCCCCCGGCCTTGACGTCGGGATTGAGGCGCAGGGCAACGCGGGCCTTCTTGCCGGCGCGCCGGGCGGCCTCCTGGATAGCGTCAAGCTCGGGCACGGATTCGCAGTTGAAGAGCAGTATGTCCGCGGCCAGGGCATCGTCCAGTTCCTTGCCGGTCTTGCCCACGCCCGCGAAAACCGCCCGGCTGGTGTCGCCGCCGGCCCGGCTCACTCTGAAGAGCTCGCCGCCCGAGACCAGGTCGAACCCGGCGCCGGCTTCGCTCAGCGCGCGCAGCACCGAGAGGTTGCCGTTGGCCTTGACTGCGAAACATATCACCGGTTCGACTTCGGCAAAGGCCTGCTTGATCTTGTTGTAGTGGTCCAGCAGTGTGGACTTGCTGTAGACGTAAAGGGGAGTGCCGTACTTCTCGGCCAGGGATTCCAGGAGCACGTCTTCGCAGTAGAGGTTGCCTTCGCGGTAGTCGAACGAATCCATGGCGCTTCCTTTCGGTGCAGGAGAGGTGTGAGAGGCAATATACCCCCGGTTGCGGAGGTTGCAAGCGAAGTGCCGGGGGAAGGATCTCGGCCGCGCTCAGGGAGTGAGCAGCGGTGCGCGCGCCTGGGCGCAGGCCTGCAGCAGGCCGCGGCCCAGCTCCGCCTCGAGCTCGCGCAGCAGCCGGATCGCCTCCAGGGCTTCGGTCTTGCCCTGGGCCGAACGCTTGAGGGCCTGCAATTCCCACACGTCGGCACGGGTGAAGAAAGGCTTTTCAAGCAGGTCGGACATGAGCTCCGGCGGGATGCGGTAGTTGCGCATGGTGGCCACCAGGAACGCGCGCCGTGGCCGCGGCAGCAGGCACGCGCAGGTCGCCTCCATTGCCAGCAGCTCGCGCATTCCCCGGCGCGAGAGCGCCACCGAGCTTATGCGTTGGAGCAGGTCCGGCCGAGGGCCGGGCGGGGAGATCTTCTCTGCCGAGCTGTCGCCGGCTTCAGCGGGGGCTTCGGCCTTTCGCCGGGCACGGGCGATCGCGGTGATCAGCATGCGCGCCGAGGCCGGCCGGCCGGCGCGCTGCTTCGACAGCATCCGGAGCACCAGGGCGCACACCTCGCGGGGCAGTTCGCGGCAAAGGCTCGCGGGGTGGCGGGGACGTTCCGAGACGTGGCTGCGCAGTATCCCGGCCGGATCTCCGGCCGTGAACGGAGGCCGGCCGGTCAGCATGTGGTAGAGCACGCAGCCCAGCGAGTAGATGTCCGCGGCCGGGCCGGCCGCGCAGCCCCTGGCCTGTTCGGGGCTCATGTACAGCGGCGTGCCGAGGATGCCGCCATGCTCGGTGATCGCCGGGTCGCCCTGCAGCCGAGCGAGTCCGAAGTCCGCCAGTTTCACGTCGGCGTGGCGGTTCACGAGGATGTTCTCGGGCTTGATGTCCCGGTGGACGATTCCCAGCTTGTGGGCGCGGATCAGTGCCATTGCCGACTGCCTGGTGATTTCCAGGGCCGCGCGCCAGGGCACACGGTTGCGGGCGGCCAGCATTTCGGCGAGGCTCTGGCCGTCGACGTATTCCAGGGCGATGAAGTGGTGCCCGCGTGCGGTGCCGACGCAGTAGACCTGCACGGCGTTGGGGTGAACCAGTCGCGCGACCGCGTGCGCCTCCCGGCGGAAGCGCGCCAGGTACTCGGACTGTCGCGAGCGCGCGCTGCTCAGAACCTTGAGGGCGACCATTCGGCGCAGGGATATCTGTTCGGCGAGATACACCGAGCCCATCGCTCCGCTGCCCAGAGGCCGGAGTATCCTGAAATCTCCGAGCGTCTGACCGGGGAGCCGGTACTGAGGTCGGAACGCCGATATCGCCGCCCCGGTGGAGGAAGTCTGTCGGCCTGTCCGGTTGCGCTTCTCGGGGCGCGGCAACTGGTCGGGGCTCAGCGTCACCGTGCGTTCGATATCTATCGGGGCCGGAGCATCCCGGCCGGCTATCGTCTTCACCTTCTGACCTCCCCCCGGAGTTTACTGCTCAATTATAGGTTGGTGGGAGTTCGGAAGCAATAAGGCAATTGTGCATATTTCGTTTATATCTTCTTGTCTGGCGCCGGCATGGAAGGGCTGGGCCGAGGGGGTCTCGTGTTCGCCCATATCACTGTGCATCAGGGTGTTAGGTCGATTTCCGGCGCTCTCCCAGCAGGTTCGCCACCGTTGCGCGCTCCTCCTGGAGTTCCGCGCCCGTGGCGGCCAGCTTCCGGCGATCGAAGTCGCTCAGTTGCAGTCCTTCGACCACCCGGATCTCTCCGTCGCTGACTTCTACGGGATAGCTGAAGACTACCCCTTCGGGTGACCCGTAGGCTCCCGTCGACGGAATCGCCATGCTGGTCCAGTCGCCGCGGGCGGTTCCCGCGTTCCACAGGCGGAGGTGGTCGATCGCGGCGTTGGCCGCGCTGGCGGCCGAGGACTGCCCGCGGGCCTCGATTATCGCCGCACCGCGCTTCTGGACGCCGGGGATGAACTCCTCTCGGATCCACTCGTCGTCCCCTATTACTTCGGCCGCAGGCTCCCCGCCGATTTCGGCGTGGTAGGCGTCGGGATACTGGGTGCTGGAGTGATTGCCCCAGATGCTCACCTTCTTCACCTCGCTGACGGCCACGCCGGCCCTGGCCGCCAGTTGCGCGCAGGCGCGGTTGTGGTCCAGCAGGGTCATCGCCGCGAAGCGTTCGCTCGGTACGTCGGGTGCACAGTGCATCGCGATCAGGCAGTTGGTGTTGGCGGGGTTGCCGACGGTCAGCACGCGCACGTCATCGGCTGCTCCGGCGTTGATGGCCGCGCCCTGGCCGGTGAAGATCGGGCCGTTGGCCGCGAGCAGGTCCTTGCGCTCCATGCCCTTGCCCCGCGGGCGCGCGCCGACCAGCAGGCACCAGTTGGCGCCTGCGAAGGCCCTGGCGGGATCGTCGGTCAGGATGGTTTCGGCCAGCAGCGGGAAAGCGCAGTCGTCGAGTTCCATGGCCACGCCTTCGAGTGCCTTCATGGAGGGGGTGATCTCCAGCAGTTGCAGCGCAACCGGTTGTTCGGGTCCGAACAGCGCGCCGGAGGCAATCCTGAACAGCAGCGCGTAGCCGATGTTTCCGGCCGCGCCGGTCACTGCAACTCTCACGGGGGTAGTCACATCCGTCTCCTCAACTGCTCTTCCCTTGCGTCAACCGCTGGTGTCCAGTGTGCCGACAAGCTCGGTCACTGATCGGGCGCCGAGAGAGCTGGCTCTCCGGGCGATTTCCCCCGGCAACCTTGCCGAGCGGTCCGGGTCCACGAAGTTCATGGTTCCGACGCTGACCGCGGTTGCGCCGGCCAGGATGAATTTCAGGGCGTCGTCGGCCGATGTTATGCCACCGAGGCCGACTATGGTGGCACCGGTCTCGGCGTATACCTGCCGGACCATGCGCAGCGCCACCGGCCGGATAGCCGGCCCGGAAAGGCCCCCGGTCACGTTGGCCAGCACCGGCTTGCGCGAGGCGAGGTCCACCTCCATGCCCAGCAGGGTGTTTATCAGCGTCAGCGCGTCCGCCCCGCCGGAGATTGCCGCGCGGGCGACCGCGACCACGTCGGTGACGTTGGGACTGAGCTTCACCCAAAGGGGCAGCTCGGTTTCGGAGCGCACCGCGGCGACCAGGCCCTCGAGCTTCCCGGGGTCCACACCGAAGGCCAGGCCGCCGGCGCCCACGTTGGGGCACGAGACGTTCATCTCCAGCCCGGCGATGCCCGCGATACCCGAGAGCCGGCGGGCCAGTTCGACGTATTCCTCCTGGCGGTGTCCGGCGATGTTGGCGACCAGCGGGACCTTCACGACGCGCAGCACCTGCTCGAGGTGGCTCTTGAGGAAGGCGTCGATCCCGGGGTTCTCCAGGCCGATGGCGTTGAGCATGCCCGAGGGCGTCTCGGCGACGCGCGGCGCGGGGTTGCCCCCGCGGGGCTCGACGGTCAGGCTCTTCATCACCACCGCGCCGAGCGAGTTTACCTCGGCGATACGACTCATCTCCATGCCCAGGCCGTAGGTGCCGCTGCCCACCGTGACCGGGTTGGCCATCTCCAGGCCGCCCACGTTGACCGCAAGGTCGAAGCTGCCGGAGTCAGCCATCGCGGGCGATCTCCCCATTGACGCCGGTGCCGTCCCCCTTTTCCTTCCCGGTGCGCATCAGTGCAAAAACGTAGAGGGTGATTCCGGCGACCAGCCAGACGTCGGCCAGGTTGAAGGTCGGCCAGCGCTTCCACCCCGGGATGCCCAGGTCGATGAAGTCACGGACGTACCGGAAGACTACTCGGTCGTAGAGGTTGCCGGACGCTCCGGCAAGGACCAGGGCCAGGCCGGTAACGTGGAGGCCGATCCTTGACCGGCTTTCCTTCGGCGGGACCAGGTAGATGTAGATCACGTAGGCTATCATCAGGACGGTGAGAACCACCAGGACAGTGCCGAGCCAGCCGGTCTCGCCGCCGAGGCCGAAGAATGTGCCCCTGTTGCGGGCCGTGTGGAAACGCAGCACGTTGCCCGCCAGGCAAGCCGGATTCGACGGGAAGCCCATGGAAGCGAAGACGGCGTACTTGCTGCCGATGTCCAGGCCGAGGCCCAGCAGGGCCAGCGTCCAGAACAGGAAGTGTCGGCGGCCGGTCGCATCTGACATGTCCCGAACAGGATATCTGCGGCGCTCGCGCTTTCAACCGCGCCGCGTTCGCGGCGCGGCTGAAAGCGCAAGTGCACGGCTGAAAACCGGCTGCCCAAACGGGAAGGATTCCCGTTTCACTGGCCATTGGCCAGTCAGCCACGGGTCTTTGCAGTTCTTGAGTGCCCCAGGGGGTCAGAACTCGATGACGTCTTCCAGCCGCGATATCCCCACCACCCGTGCGATTCGCACCCGGGCTTCCTTGCGGTTGGCGCGAACGCCGAGCTGTTTGGCGTCGATTACGTACTTCTCCCGGCCGGTCAGGGAGTCGTTCACGTTGTGGACGTCCACGTCTTCCATGACCAGGTACTCGGCGCCGATCTCCGCGAGCCGGCCGAGGTAGATCACCGGGCCGTCAACGTCGACTACGACGACTTCGCCGATCAGTTCTTCGAAGCCCCGGGTCATTGCCGATCTCCGAGCAGGAATTTCTCCAGGGGCGTGATCAGTGCAGCGAGGTCCCCGGGTTCGAGCGGCTGCCAGAAGGGCTCGAGGTGCAGGCAGAGTACCTCGGCGCCACAGCGCCCGGCGATGTCGGCGATTTCCGGCAAAGGCGTTCTGCGCGGCGAAACCTGTACGAGCAGCGAGCGGGCCCGGTCGCCGGGGAGGGGGCTCGATCCCATGTCGAAGGCCTCGAGTTCGGCGGCAAAGATCTCCGAGACCGGCAGTCCGTCGAGGTCATCGGCCACTCCGTCGGGCAGGGGTTCCTCGCCGACGGCTTGGGGATCGGCACCTGCCGCGGTCATTTCTCTGCGGACCATGCTGCGCCTCAGCCGCTTCCTGCCGCGTTCCTGTCTGAGCCAGGAAGCACCGCTGAGCAGCGGGGCGATGGCCGCGACCTTGCGCGCGCCGACGCCGCTGCATATCTCCAGGGCCAGGCTCGCGCCCAGGCGCACGCCGAGAAGCATCAGCGGCGCCCCCGGCACCAGCCGTTGGATTTCGCCGGCCGCTGCCCGGGCGTCCTCGCGCATGGAACTCAGCGTGACCTCGGCCGATTCGCCCGCGGAGTCGCCGGTCCCGAAGCAGTCGAAGCGCAGCACCGCTGCGCCGGCGCTTGAGAGCGCCCGTGCCAGGCGGGCGCAGGCGCCGTAGGCCGCGCGCTTCTCGTCGCCGCAGGGCGGCACCAGCAGGACCGCCGCGGCGGGTTCGGCCGCGGGGCGGTGCATGACGCGGAAGAGGCGGCCGCGCTCGGTGGAAATGTAGCCGGGTTGCTCGTTGCTCAAGAGGTTAGCTCACGGAAGAGTGGAGGAACTGTAAGGTATGCAGGAACCGTGGCGCGATCCGGCGAAGCCTGGCGTTGACACTCTTCCGATCTACCAACCTTCCAGCCTTCCGGGGCGGCCCATGGCTGCTCAGCCGTTCTTGGCGATGACGATTTCGGCTATGCTCCTGGCCGTGCTGAAGCGTTCCACCGAAAAGTCCTCGTCGGCGAAGTCCACCCCGAACTGCTCTTCGAGTCCCACGACCACCTCGAAGATGCGCACGGAGTCGATGCCGAAGCGGTCCACCAGGTTCTCCTCGTCCGCTATCTCCTGGGGCTTGACGTCCAGGAAGAGCCTCTCGACGAGCATCTCTTTGACCTTGGGCAGAATCTCGCTCAGTTCGGCCATGATTGTGGTCCTCCCGGTTGTCCCAGGTGATCTAACTGCCGGCGAGAGCTTCCGGTTACAGGGTAACGCCGCCGGCAGGGCGAGTCAAGCGTTCAGGTGGCGGTCAGAAGTCTCATGAAAGCGTGGCTTGCGTTGCTTCGGGGGCGGGGCGCGAGTGCTGCTCAACGCTTCGCCGGGCAGCGACGAGAACCCTTGACAGCCCCCTGAGCGCAGGATATGCTCGCTGCCCGAAGGGATACCCGCGGTTCGGGGCCCATTCGATTGGTGAGGAACGTGATGGCCAAGAAGTCAGACAAGAGTTCTCGCAGGACTTCGAAGAAGACCTCCGCCCGGAAGTCGAAGTCGACCAGGTCGACCCGCAAGTCCGCCAAGTCTTCGAAACCCAGGAATTCGACGCGGTCCTCGAAGTCGGCCGGGTCCTCGAAGTCGGCGGGGTCCTCGAAGTCCGGGTCGACCCGGACCAGCAGTCGGACCAGCAGGAAGTCGACGCGCAAGCCGCGGATGCAAAGCGAGGCGCGGCGCATGTCCTTCCAGGTTGCTGAGAAGAGCGCCGAGTTCTTTGATCGCCTGCGCGCGCACTATCGCGAGTGTCGCCGCAAGGAAGTCGATATCGAGGCCAGTGTCGAGGTCTATCTCTCGGACGGGACCTTTTTCGACAAGGGGGTGGCCCACGTGGCCAACGTCTCGGCTTCCGGCGCGTTGCTCACCGAGGTGGCCCTCAAGGGCGAGAGTTTCCCGACCGGGCCGTTCCACCTGCACGTCACGCTGGAGGGCGGCGATTACAGGGGAGTCAGCATCAAGTGCAAACCGGTGCGCTTCGTTCCCGAGCGTACCGGCGTGGGTGTCCGCCTGGACGACATCTTCGTTTCGGTCGCCGGCGGACTGGCCTGACCGGCCGAAGAGTTCTGTGGGCCGCCCTCTCGGGAATACTCTCCGTTCCGCGCGCGTTCTCTGACCGTATGAACGAAGCGCGGAAGGAGGAATCATGCGCGTGGTAGTCGATCCAGATGCCTGCACCGCCTGTGGCCTGTGCGCCGATACCTGCCCCCGGGTCTACGTGATGGGCGACACCTGCGCCGAGGTGGTCGCCGACCCGGTACCGTGCGAGCATGAGAAGGCTGCTCGCGAGGCGGCCGACGGCTGTCCGGTGGACGCCATCAGCGTGAAAGAGTAGAAGCCAAGCGCAATTGACGGGAAGGAGAGACATGCAGAAGTACGAATGCCTGGCCTGCGGATACATATACGATCCCGAGAAGGGCGACCCCGACGGCGGGGTGGAGCCCGGTACTGCCTGGGAGAAGGTTCCCGAGGACTGGGTCTGCCCGGTTTGTGGAGCGGGCAAGGACCAGTTCGGTCCGGTGGAGTGACGCCGCCGCCGCACAGCTGATGCCTCCCTGTCTGCCGAAGTTTCCCGGGTTCCGCGCCCTGCGCGCGGGAGACCGGGAATACGTTGACGCTGGATTCCGCCGGCTTGGCCGGGAATGCGCGGAGTTCACATTCGCGCTCTACTGGGTATTTCGCTGCCCCTCTGGGGCTTCCGTAAGCCGGTTGGACGACGCCCTGCTCTTCCGCGAGCGCTGCCGCAGCGGTGGCTGGTGCCTGCTGCCGCCGATGCACACTGACCGCATCGCAGCGGTTTCGCGGCAGGCACTGGAGATACTCAGGGACGCGGGCGAGGCGGCCCGGCACTTCTCGAGCGTGAGTGAGCGCATGTGGCACGACGTCTACTGCCCGGCGGGCACTTTCGAGCGGCGCCGCGATCGGGACAACGACGACTACGTCTACGAGCGCGCCGCGCTGGCCGCGTTGCGCGGCAACAAGTACCACTCCATGAAAAACATGATCAACCGCTTCACCCGCGCACACGAGTGGGAGTACCGCCGGCTCACCCCCGAGCTTGTGCCCCAGGCCCGCGACCTGGCCGACCGCTGGTGTGCGGATCGCTGTGAGCTGGCCGGGCCCATGAGCTACGACGAGGTCCGCGCTCTGAAGGAGGGCCTGCGTCTCGCTGCGAAGCTGGAACTCGTCGGCGGGGTGATACTGGTTGACGGGCGGGTCGAGGCCCTGGCGGTCGGCGAGCGCCTCACCGAGCACACCGTTGCGGTGCACTTCGAGAAGGCCAACCCGGCGATGCCGGGCCTCTCGCAGTTGATCAACCGGGAGTTCGCCGCGCGGGAGTTTCCCGACTGCAAGTACATCAACCGCGAAATGGACCTTGGCGATCCCGGCCTGCGCCGCGCCAAGAAGCGTTATCGCCCCTCTCACATGGTCAGGAAGTACGCGGTGGGCCTCAAGGGCGACGGCGCCCTTGAGCTGCACTTCGACTACCCGCAATCGCATAACAAGGAGCTGTCCTGATGAAGCCCGAGGAAATCCTTCCCGGCGTATTCTGGGTCGGGGCGCTGCATCCCGACCTGCGGCTCTTCGACGACCTCTTCCCCACCAGGAGCGGCACCAGCTACAACTCCTACCTGTTGGGGGGCCAGAGCCCAGTGCTGATCGACACGGTCAAGGCCCCCTTCGCCGAAGTGCTTCTGGGACACCTGCGCCAGCACCTGGAGCCCGCGGATCTGAAGTACATCGTCTGCAACCACGCCGAGCCCGATCACTCCGGGACCCTGGCCCGGCTGCTCGATGAGGCTCCGGAGGCCACCGTGCTGGGTACCAGGCCGGTGGGCATGTTCCTGAAGGAGCTGCTCAACCGGGACTTTCCCTTCCGGGCGGTCTCCGACGGCGAGGAGCTCGACCTTGGCGGGGGACGCAAGCTGGTCTTCGTGACCGCGCCCTTCCTGCACTGGCCGGACACCATGTTCACCTACCTGCCCGAGCACCAGGCCTGTTTCACCTGCGACGCTTTCGGCGCCCACTTCTGCCCGCACGGGGGGCTGTGGGCCGAGGACAACCCCGACTACGTCGACGACCAGAAGATCTATTACGACTGCCTGGTGCGCATCTACAGCGCCAACGTGCGCGAAGCCTTCGAGAAGGTCGCCGACGTGCCCATCAGGTACGTCCTGCCCAGCCACGGACCGCTGCTGCGCGCCGAGCAGATGAAGAAGACGCTCGAGCGCTACGCGGCCTGGAGCGCGTTGCCCTCGAAGGGCGAGGCGCCGGTGATCGGCATCGTCTACCTCTCGGCGCACGGGAACACCGCGAGGATGGCCGAGGCGGTGGCCGAGGGCGTGCGCGAGGCCGGTGGCGAGCCGGAGTTCGCGCACTGGAGCGAGAAGAGCGAGGACGAGGTCGTGGCCGTCTACCAGAGGGCCGACGCCCTGGCGGTCGGCACTCCCACCATCAACCGCGACGTGCCCTTCCCGATGTGGAAGACGCTCGCGCTGATGAGCCTCAGTTCGCTGCCCAGGCGGAAGATCGCAGGCTATTTCGGCTCCTACGGCTGGAGCGGCGAGGCCGCCGGCCTGGTCGAGTCGCGCCTTGCCGGCATCGGTTACAGGTTCCCGGCGGAAAGCGTACGCTGCCGTTTCGCGCCGACGCCGGAGGACCTCGCCAGGTGTCGCGAACTGGGCAAGGCTCTGGTCGAAGCCGCGGCGACCTGAGGGACCCCACACCGGAGAATCCGGGATTCGCGCTGGCGCCGGTACGAGGGTGCGTCGCAGCGCATTATTCGGCAATTACATGTTGCATGATCTGATCCGATGTGGCATGGTGTGAGGCTGCAGGCCGGATCAGCTTTCGAGGTTGATCCGCTCGCGGAGACTGCTCTGCACATGTGCGCGGGCTGTGCTCCAGTCGCCGACGACGCTACTGGAGAAGAGCGTCCTAAGTCTGCTTTCTTGGGGGGCGTGCGGCAGACAAACGCCGCATCGCGGTGTAGGCATCTAGGGGAACAGGCTTACCGGCGTTAGGGATTCCTGCAAAGAATGTACTCGTTTTTCGCAAACCCGTGGATGCTGTCGGCCTTGGCTGCCGTCACGTTGCCGATTGTCATCGAGTGGCTCTTCCGGAGGCGCAAGCGACAGATAGACCTGCCCACCATCCGTTTTCTGCTGCGCAGCAAGGAGCAGGAGAAGATCAGGCGACAGGACCGCATACTGCTTTTGCTGCGCATGGCCGGGCTCTTCCTGCTGGTCTTCGCCGTCTCGCGGCCGCTGCTGCAGCACGGTCTGGTGGGCGGAGCGCGGCAGCGCCACATAGTGGTGGTGCTCGACGGCACCGCCAGCAGCAATCAGCAGGTGGGAGTTACCACCGCCTTCGGTCTCGCCCAGAAGAAGGCCTCGGCGATGGTGCGCGAGCTGCCGCGCGAGGCGATGGTCACCGTGGTGCACCTCGGCGACCGCGCCGAAGTGGCCGTAGAGAAGGAGAAGGACCTGCACACCGCGGCGGCCAGGATCGAGTCGCTGCGTGCGGGATCGGGCGCCTCGCCGATGTCCGACGCGCTGATCTGGATCCGCGATTACCTCGGACAGCAGGAGCAGGGCCAGCCCGAGATCTACGTGTTCTCCGACTTCCAGAAGTACACCTGGATGCGCAGGGGCACGCAGACCTCGCAGGTGTCGGGGGCTCTGGGGGAGCTCTCGGACAGCTACGACGTCTTCCTGGTGGACACCGGCGGTGCGCCGGCCTACAACTACATGGTTACCGGCCTGGCGCCCGACGAACCGCTGATGTCCACGGGAATGCCGGTGCGCTTCCGGGTGCGGGTCGAGGCCTGGGGCAAGCAGCCCGAGGACGCCAGGGCTACCGTCACCTTCCTGGTCGACGGGGTCAAGAAGGACGTCCGCGCGGTGCGCCCGGAGGGCGGTCCGGCCTCGCTGACCTTCAAACACCGCTTCACCAGGGCCGGGGAGTACGTGGTCGAGGCGGTGGTCGACGGCGACGAGCACCGCGTCGACAATCGCCGGATCTACCTCTGCACCGTGCCCGAGAACGTGAAGGTGCTGATTCTCGACGAAGGCGTGGACTTCGCTTCGGCCGCCGCCGCGCCCGGCGCTGTCGCCGAGCCGATCAAGAAGGAAGAGAACGATTTGTCCCGCGAGAGCGCCTACATCGCCCGGGCCATCGCTCCCCCCAGTCATCCCGGCATGGAGAGGGTTTCGCGCTTTTCCACCAGGACGGTGCACCCCGCGGCGCTGGACTACGAGAACCTCGAGGCCTACGCCGCGGTGATCGTCACCGGGATCGGCTCGCTCAGCGAGACGATGGTCGCCAAGCTGGAGAACTACGTTGCCGACGGCGGGTCGCTGTGGTTCTTCCTGGGCGAGCGCGTGAACATCTACCTTTACAACAAGCTGCTCTACAAGGAAGGCAAGGGCTTGCTGCCCTGCAGGCTGATCAAGAAGGTGGCCGCGGCGGCCAACGGCGAAGCGCCGCACCTCAGTTTCGGTGAGTCCGGGCACCAGGCGCTCAGCCAACTCACCGGCAAGGGCAACCCCGACGGCAAGGTCCTGCGCTACATGGACCTCGAGCCGGCCGGCGGCGCGCGCGTGGTCGCGGCGATGTCCAACAAGAAGCCCGCGGTGCTCGAGAAGGCCTTCGGCCGCGGCAGCGTACTGGTGACCGGCACCACCGCCGGGGTGGACTGGACCTACCTGCCGGCAACCGTGGAGTTCCCCGTGCTGGTCCAGGAGCTGATGCGCCACCTGGTGGGCAACCCCGACCGGCTGGTGAACCTCGACGTCGGGGACAAGTTCGTCCAGCCGGTCTACGTGTCGCAGCAGCACCTGCTGATCCGTTACCCCGACGGGCGCAAGGAGCGGCTCAAGCCGCAGAAGCGCACCGACCGCAAGGACGCCTACATCGTCGAGTTCGACCGCACCAACCAGCAGGGCACCTACGAGTTCGTGGACATCATGCCCGAGGTCCTGCCGCGCGCGCGCTTCACCGTCAACCAGATGCCCGAGGAGGGCGATCTCAGCCGCCTGACCGAGGGGGAGTTCGAAGACGTCTTCGGTTCGGTCGGCCGGCGCTGGATAGGCCCCGACGTTGCTGTTGAGGACTTCGTGAGCAAGCTGCACTCCGTGACCGAGTTTGCGCCCTACATCCTCTTCCTGCTGGTCGTGATCCTGGCGCTGGAGTCCTTCCTGGCCGCGCGCTACGGTCGGCGCCGCGCGGCGGGCGAGGCCCCGATCACCCCCGAGCAGGGCGCCGGGGACGTCGCGGAGCAGGGCTCCGAGGAGGCCACGCAGTGAAGCCCGTGTTCCAGGTGGGGCAGTTCTGGGTCTGGGTCCTGCTGGCCATGGGCGTGGCGCTGGCGGTCTTCTACCTCTATTGCTATCGCCAGGAAGCGCGCCACGCGCGCCGGCTCAAGCCCGGCCAGAAGAAGCTGCTGCGCACGCTGCGGATCCTCGTGGGCATCCTCGCGGTGCTGGCCCTCGGCCAGCCGGGGATGAACTGGGTCAGCAGCGAGGAGCGCCTGCCGGTGCTGCCCATCGTGCTCGACGAGTCCACCAGCATGGACTACCAGGACTGCCGCGACAATCCCCTGGTGCAGAAGGCCCCGCGCGACCTGCGGCGGCGCTACGACACCGCCAAGACCGTGGTGCAGAAGCTGCAGGAGAAGCTCACTCGCACGCATCGCGTCAAGCTCTTCACCTTCTCGGACACCTCCAAGCTGCTCAAGGAGATTCCCCACCGCGAGAGCGACGGCGATCCGGTGCTGACCCCCGGGCAGGTTTTCGAGAGGGCCCCCGATCCTACCGGCGAGTACACCAACGTCGGCGACGCGCTGACCGACGCGATGCGCGAACTGGCCGGAGAACAGCTTTGACGCCACTGCCAAAACACAAGCGGTCTGAATCTCAAGCCGCGAGTAGTTTTCTGCTGAAACGGGGGATGTCATCGGATTTCGAGTGGAAGCAGTCGAGGAGTGCGCCTGTAATGCGGGTAAGG
>Ga0272441_10000801_pt1 | contig 69333 bp, 58 predicted proteins | sample SSMProp6N_FD_193582 | JGI IMG/M metagenome (GOLD analysis project Ga0272441, IMG submission 193582) | Marine sediment archaeal communities from Little Sippewissett salt marsh, Falmouth, MA, United States - SSM-Prop-6N | ecosystem: Environmental > Aquatic > Marine > Wetlands > Sediment ...
CCATCTTATAGATGTTTGCGGCTTTTTCCCAGTTGCTGATGGAAAAAATTCCCTTAGCTTTTTCGGTTATGGATAGCTCGCGAGGTTTTTCGTCATAGAAATAGTCGGCTATTGCAAGTTGTCTGTCAACGATTTCCCGAAATCTGCTGGTTGAGGGAAATTTATCTATTACGTTTTGATAACTTTGACACGCCTCATAAGGCAACCCTAATTTTTCCTGGCACTCTCCGGCCATAAATTGAGCTTCGGCTGCTTCCTGGCTTGTCGGGAAATATTCCAGTAATTTCTGGAATTCCCTTAAGGCGCTTTCATAATCCCCTTTTTTGTAGGCATCTGTTGCTATTGTCCATTGTTCTGAAGAAGTCTCTCCCACATAATATTTTGGGTTTTTCCATTTACCGGTTTCCGGCGTCCATTCCCAGTAGGCAATGATTTTGCCGACAAATATCATACCGCAAAAATATAACAACAAAATTGCATAGATTATTCTTTTCATCCATGTACCAGAAGACCGCGCCTGCTCGCCTCGCTTCGCGGGCGAAGCGGGTAAGGGTGCGGATGAATGGTCTTCGGTACAGCCCAGAACCGCAAGGGATTCTGGATTTTTGTCCCGCACCTTACATGGTGCGGGAGATTCCGCTCCGCGGCGGAACCCTGAAATGCAAGATACCGCGACTGTGAGACCGCGGAGCTTCATCTTTTTGAAATTCCTATTATTATTCATCGAAGGTAATTTCTCGGGTTCTGGGGAATGTTTCCTTTTCTTATTTCAAAATGCAACAACGGGCTTTCGCAATGTCCTGAGTTGCCTGAAAAAGCTATCAATTCCCCTTTTTGCACGATGTTATTTTCTTTGACCAATATTTCGGAGTTATGCGCATAAATAGTAGAAAATCCGTCCTGATGGTCAATGATTACAACCTTTCCGTAACCTCTTAGGACATTTGCATAAGTTACTACGCCTTCTTTAGATGCTCTTATTTGGCTGCCTATTGGCAGGGAAATACCTATTCCTTTTGAAATACCTCCTTTTTCACAGTCAAAGTCCGATATGATTTTGCCTTTTGCGGGCCATATGAATCCCTCTTTACCTGATTCAGTAGAAAAATAGACGGACGGTTTTTCTGTCGCGTTGGGAATAAAAATTACACTGCCGACTTGCAAATTTTTGGTATTTTTAATATTGTTGTATAGTTTTATCTCCTCCATATCGGTGTCGTAATTTTTTGCTATTCTCCAAAGTGTTTCTCCTTTTTCTATCTTGTGATAAACGCCGCGCGGATATATTTGCGGCTCGGGTCGGCGGACAGTTTTTGCGCAACCCGAAAGTAAAATAATAACCAAAATATATAAAAGTTTTTTCATTTTTCAGAGCGGGCGAGGGGATTCGAACCCCCAACATCAAGCTTGGGAAGCTTGCGCTCTGCCATTGAACTACACCCGCATCTATTTACTAAGTTATATTTGTGTTATAGGTAGGAAAATTTGAAACCGCTTGTTAAAACCCGATTATTTCTTTAAGTTCGAGAAACCTTTTGCGTATGTCTTTTTTTTCTAGTTTTTTAAACCTATCGGCTCCAAATTCCTCTACGGTTAAAGATGCCATGATTGTACCATACGCCATAGCCTTCTTCAAACTTTTATCGTTTACCTTGCCTGTTTTAGCCAAAAATCCGATAAAACCGCCGGCGAAACTGTCGCCTGCACCCGTGGGGTCTTTTACTTCTTCTATCGGATATGCGGGAAGATGCATTGTGAAGGAATGCGTAAATAAAAAGGAACCGTGTTCTCCTTTTTTGATTACGACCCCTTTTCTTACCCCGTGGGACAAAATTTTTCTGCCTGCTTTTACGAGATTGATTTCTTTCGAAAAGTGCATCGCTTCGGAGTCGTTAAAAAGGGCGATATCTATTCTGGGCAGTATTTTCAATATTTGGTCAGCATATTTGTCTATCCAGAAACTCATCGTGTCCCATATGATAAATTCGGCAGATTTGAGTTGGTCCAACAGTATTATTTGTGACGCTGGGGAATTATTTGCAAGAAATACATATTTGATTTTTTGATGTTCCGGCAAAAGAGAAGGGAGATAATCTTTTAGAACATTCTCATATGTCGCTAAAACTTCTCTTTCATTAGGATTATGTCCGTACCTTGCCTCCCATGCAAAAGTTTTACCCTTTTTGCGCTGTAAATTTTTTATGTCTATTTTGTTTTTTTTGAAAAGTCGTATATGTTCTTCCGGAAAGTCTTCTCCAACTACGGAAATTATTATTGGGGTTGTGAAATAACTTGCGGATATGGCAGCGTGTGTCGCCGACCCGCCGAGAATATTCTTTCTTTTTCCGAAAGGCGTCTGGATACTGTCCAATCCCAATGACCCCAAAATCAATATCTTATTTTTTTGCATTTTGAAAGTTTATTATTATACTCCCCTTAGCTTCTTTATCCGACGGCAAGAATTTCCACCTTCTTAAGGCGTTTGACGCTAAAAGGTCCAGTCTTGCCTCGCCCGATGATTTTTCCGTTTTAATTTCTTTTACTTCGCCGTTTACAGCGACGGTAAATTGAAGGGTTACGTTTGACGTCAACCCTATTTCTTCAGCCCACTCGGGCAGTTCGGGATAATAACTCTGGATGATTTCTCTTTTTATTGTCTCCCATTTTATGGGATTTCCTTTCTCTTTCGAGGATTTTTCGGGGAGAGTCCAGTCAGGTGTTTTCCTGTCTATTGTCGGCTCGAAATCTTTTTTTAGGGAAATTTCAGATTTATATTCCGCGACTTCTTTTGCTCTTTGGGCCAACATTTCCTGTTCCGTTTTTGGTAATTTTTTTTCGGGAAAAGGCGGGCGCATTATATCTGTCTGCGGAAGGCTCGTAGATGGTAGAATGGAACTTGCAATCCCTGTTATCCGTGGTTTCCTGTCTTTTTCAATTTGACTTTTACTCAGATAATATACAGGAATAATTTCTTTGTTGGAAACGCTTTGTTTATCTTCTAAAGATAAATCAAAGAACAGTCCCCAAAAAATATGCCATCCGGCGGAAACAATCAGCGCCAACGCAAATATTTTGTTTAACCTCATACTTTTGGCGGCGCTACGGGGATTTGAACCCCGGTCTAATGGCTGAGAACCATTTGTCCTAGGCCCCTAGACGATAGCGCCGGTTTTAGAAATGAACGGAAATATGTCGAAATACGATAGAAATACAGTGGAAATATTTTGTAAAAAACAACATATATCAACATATTTCTATGCATTTCAATTTATTTCTATTTATCTTTTAATCAGCAGTTCCGCTATTTGAACGGCATTTAAAGCCGCGCCTTTGCGGAGGTTGTCTGATACAATCCACAAGTTTAAACCGTTTTCAATAGATGTATCTTCTCGGATTCTGCCTATAAATACTTCGTCTTTACCGTCAGCGTTAATAGCCAAAGGATAAATTCCTGAAGAAGGATCATCAACAACTTTTACTCCAGGAGCTTTATTCAGAATATCTTTTACTTCCCGAACCGATAACTTTTTTTCTGTTTGAATATTTACCGCTTCCGAGTGACATCTGAAAACGGGAACTCTCACACAAGTTGCGGTAACGGCAAGTTCGGGCTCTTTCATGATTTTCCTGGTCTCATTCACGCATTTCATTTCCTCTTTGGTGTAATCGTTATCCTGAAATATGTCTATGTGAGGAATGACGTTAAAAGCTATCTGCGCAGGCAATACCTTTTTAATGCTTGCAGTATTCTTGTAATCTTTGAATTCCCGCGATGCTATAGCTTCACTCTCTTTTTCTAACTGCTCTTTAGCTTCTTTACCCCATCCGGAAACGGATTGGTAAGTGCTTACCACGATTCTTTTGATTTTAGCCGCGTCGTGAATGGGTTTTAACGCGACAACCATCTGTATAGTGGAACAGTTAGGATTAGCAATTATTCCTTTATGATTGAATGCTTCTTCAGGATTAACTTCTGGAACCACTAAAGGCACTTCCGGGTCCATTCTCCATGCGCTTGAATTGTCTATCACAACCGCGCCCGCTTTAGCGGCTATCGGCGCAAATTTTTTGCTTATGGCTGCACCTGCAGAGAAAAGAGCTATATCCACACCTTTAAAGGAATTTTCGTCAAGAACACTCACCGGTATTTCTTTATTCCTGAAAGATACAGTTTTCCCTTCAGAGCGTTCAGACGCAAGAGGAATAAATTTATCCACAGGGAAATTCCTTTGCTCAAGCACCTTTGCCATTTCTGCGCCGACCACGCCGGTCGCGCCCGCAATAGCCACATTGTATTTTTCTTTTCTAATCATAGGGCAGGATTTTAACAAAACTTTCTATTAATTACAAAATTGATTGCTGAGGGCGGGGTTGATATAATCCTTCAAAATAAGTAGACCCGCCTTCACTAAAGCTATGGCGGGCAAGGAGTAGAGGGTAGAGAGAAATAAATTGAAATACACGAGAGCAATACTTTGATATAAGTTGAAATACGTGGAAATAGATTGAAATAAGTTGTCTGTATACTACGTATTTCTATGTATATCTATCATATTTCTATATATTTCCATTTTCTATTTTTTGATTAGTTAAACTTTGCCCGGTGGTGCCCAGAACTAGAACGAAGTTCAGTTCTGGACAAGTCCCGAACCCTACGTGGTGCGGGGCCCAGCACCAGAGCAAAGCTCGGTGCTGGACAAGCCCTGAACCGAGCGAACATAAGTGAGCTCTGGTTCACGGGTAATTGGTAACACGCAAGATAAGTATTTGATAGGATATTAGGAGAAACTATAACAACTTGCCCGGTGGTGTAATTGGTAACACGCAAGATTCTGGATCTTGTTTTCCTGGTTCGAGTCCAGGCTGGGCAGCCACCCCTTCTTGCTTTCGCAAGAAAGCAGGGGTGGCAGAGCAATTGAGCAATAGAAAATAGAACAATAGATAAAAAAACTCAATTGCGGTCTAATGCTCCATTGCTCTATTGTTCAAAGATAAAATAATCTTAGCGGACGCAGTCCGCCATGATTTTTGCTCCGCAAAATTTAGCAGAGCAATTGAGCAATAGAAAGTAGAACAATAGACAAAAAGGCTCAAGTGCGGTCTAATGTCAATTGCTCTATTGTTCAGAAGTTATATTATCGCTTTACTGAAACGACAGAATTTACGAGCGGTTTACCCCGTAGATATTACTAACATCAACGGGGTTTACGCAAGGGACTTCATGACAATTAGTCGAAAGTAAAAAGCGCTTTTAATGAGCTGTTTCCCCCTCCAATAACCCTCCTTTTACCTCTGTAATCTTCACCTTTGCCAATTTGCCTATTAAATCTTTATCGCTTTTGAATGAGACGGACTTAAAATTGCGTGTCTTACCCACGTAATAGTTCCCAACTCTTTTGAGTTCGGAACTAAACGTGGTTTCACTATTTTTTGTATCACATCTTTCAACAAGTATTTCGACTTCTTTGCCGATTAACTTTTCGTTCTTATTTTGTGCTATTCTTTTTTGCAGAGCAAGAAGTTTATTTAGCCGTTCTTTTTTGGTTTCTTCCGGAATATTATCTTCCATCTCTGCGGCTTTTGTACCGGGCCTTGGCGAATACATGAATATATAAGAAGCATCAAACTCTATTTCTTTCACCAAGTTATAAGTGTCCATAAAATCTTCTTCGGTTTCGGTAGGGAAGCCGACCATTATATCTGTGGTAATACTGATGTCTGGAATGTTTTCTCTAATTTTTTCAATGAGTTCTTTATATTGCTTTCGTGTATATTTCCTGTTCATTAGTTTTAAAACCCTGTCGGAGCCTGACTGTAAAGCCAGATGAACATGCTCGCATACTTTCGGTAAATCCCTAACTGCTTCAATAGTAGCAATAGACATATCCTTGGGGTGAGAAGTCGTAAACCGTATCCTCTCAATTCCTTTTATGTCGTTTATCTTTTTTAATAGTTCTGCAAAACTATTTCGGTTATCGGTTATCGGTTTTCCCCCGAGAAATCTGAAAGATTTCCGGGACTTTGGTCCTTGAAATTCCATAGAATTTCTAAGGGCGTTTTCGTAAGAATTGACATTTTGGCCGAGTAGCGTGACTTCTTTTATTCCTTTGCGCGCCAATTCCCTGACTTCCTTCTCTATTTCTTCCATCGGGCGGCTTGTTTCTCTGCCCCTGACATACGGCACTATACAATATGCGCAGTAGTTATTGCATCCGCGCATAATTGCCACCCATGCAGATATTTTACTGTCCCTTGCTTCATAAAGAGGCGCAGGAAAATCAGCATAAACTTTTGAAGTTTCAATACGCTTTCCATTGGTTTTTAATAAATCGCTTACAAACTCGTGAATGTTGGGAATACTGTAAGTCCCGCACACAAGATTCAAGTGAGGGATTTTTGTCAACAGGTTTATTCCCTCTTTCTGAGCCATACATCCGCATATGCCGATTATCAGGTTGGGTTTTATCTTTTGCTTATAGTTGCTCCATTTCCATAAATACGAATATACCCTTTCCTCCGCGTGCTGTCTTACACTGCAGGTATTAACCAATATTACATCAGCTTCCCGCCAGTCGTCGGTAAATTTACATCCTTCTTTGAGCAAAAGCGACTTCATAATTTCGGAGTCGTACTTGTTCATCTGGCAGCCGAAGGTTTGGAGGAAAACTTTCGGTGCCGTCCCCCCTGTTTTGATTTTGCGAATGCCCGGAGTAGAATCAATGGGGGATAGATTTCTATTTTCTTTTTTCATGGTCAGATTATATACTATCTATGAGAGTTTTATCATTGGGACGTTTATAAACGTAAGATAAACTTTGTATAAATCAAAGTTGACAAATAGCTCCGCATGAATTTGAACCTTTTTGCTTTTTTAGACGTCTTATTTGCGAGAGAGAAATGAATAAGCAGCATGAAAGTCTTCATAACGAAATTCTGGTGCTTCGCAGTCAACAAAAACAAGTTGATGCTTTTGAAGAACTTGTTAAGTGTTGGCAGAAGCGTCTCTGGAGACATGCTTTTCAGATAACGCGGGATGAAAATGCCTCATGGGATATTGTCCAGGACACTTGGGCAAAAGTTATTAAGTCTCTGGGAAAATTAGAAGACCCAGCCGCGTTCCCGGGGTGGGTTATTAGAATTACAAATAATCTTGCTATAGATTGGATTCGTAAGGAGATGAGGAGAAGGAAAGCGCACGAATTATATGAGAAGTCAATTCATGATAAAAACTTACAGCATAATTCTACTTTCGATATTATTCAGGAAGCCATGAATAAATTATGTCCGTCTGAACATACTATTCTTAGTTTTTTCTATATTGAAGGTTTTAGTCTTGATGAAATTTCAACTACTTTGGGGATACCTATGGGAACGGCAAAGTCCCGACTTCACTACGCTCGAAAAAAATTAAAGAATTTCTTGGAGGGAAAGTTATGACGGAAAAACTGGACAAACAGATTCGGACAGTTTTCGAACAAGATTTTAAATATGATGAAAGCAGACATGCAACTTCAATTAAGGAGGCGGTAAAAATGTATAAAAAAAGAAGCAGAATTGCCGGATACTTAACTTGGGCTTATTTAATTATCGCTACCGGGCTTATTCTGTGGTCTTTCTGGATGTTTTTTGAAACGGAGAATACCAAGACAATGCTTCTTATGGTTATCATCATTCTTATAATCCATGAAGGAACGGTACTCATGAAACTCTGGTGGTGGGTTTACAGCTCGAAAAATACTACCCTGGAAACTTTAAAAACAATTCAGTATCAACTTAATGAGATGCAGGGAGCAAATACGAAGAAAACTGATCCGAATAATTAAGATAATTCAGCCCTGCTGTTACTTATTTAGCATTTTTAACTAATCTTTCTTTCTGGACTCTTGTTAATGCCTTTATCCTTATTTCCTCTGAAAATGCCTTTTTGAAATACTTGTATTCTTTATACCATACCAATTTAACAGGTCTTCTGCTTCTGGTATATTTTGCTCCTTTACCATTATTATGCAATTTAAGTCGCTTTTCCAGATTATTTGTATAACCCGTGTAATAAGTTCCCTTTTGACATTCAAGGATATAAACATAAAATACATCTCTACGCTTAAATTTCTTCATGAGTTTACTATTCTGAAAAACCCTTGAATGTCATCCCGAATTCTGGATAGAAAAATATTGAGTTGTTTACAACGAAAAATTTTTCAGCCGTTTTAGAATTCGGGACTACACTCAATAGCATAAAAGATACCCTTACGTTTAAATTTCATTCTTATATTCCTTTAGCCACGAATTACACAAAGATATAAATTCTTTTGGATTGTTGATATATAAATCTTCCGCATGCAGTCCTTTTTCTATAATTATCAATTTCTTCGGGTCTTTGGCTTTTTCGTAAAGTGCTTCCGCATGGTGCTTGAAAATAATCGGGTCTTTTTCTCCCTGAATTAACAAAATCGGTATTGGAGATATTTTGTCAATAACATCAATAGGTTTTTCTTTTCTCGCAAACATATTTCCCAATCGCATTTTAAAGGTATGGTTGCCGGATTTTTTGATTCCGGGTATAAGCGCATCTTTATGTAAGAAGCGGTTTTCGATTTTTTCGAAACTAATCGGCGCGCTTATGGTAATCAGACCGTTTACGTTCTTATTTTGGGCGACTTCAATAATACAAGAAGCGGCTCCCAAAGAAAATCCCATCGCATAAATATTCGTATAATTTTCTTTTTCTTTGGCATATTCAATTACCGCTTTTACATCTTCGTGCTCTTTTGCAGAAAAACTAAAAACACCTTCACTGTCCCCATGCCCCCGCTGATCTATAGCGATAATATCGTATAGTTCGAAAAGGTCATTGGAAAGGGCTATAAAAGGTTTTGAATCTTTCGACATTGCAAACCCGTGACAGATGATTAAGACGGCATCTCTGCCGTCTTTTTTGAAATGGTTTAAAGCGATTTTCGTTTTATCAAAAGATTCTATCGTTGTGTTTTTGATAAGCATTTTAAATTATTATAACAGGATAGGATGATTTTGTGGCTTGTCCCCGCGGCTAGATTTGCTAAGGCAAATCTGCGGGGATGGGGGAGGGGAAGAAGATTCAGATTTTATGTTTTATTGATTGGGTATACTCTTTGCATTTTAGTGTAATACGTTTAGCCTAATAATTGAGTAATCTTTTTGTAAGCATCTTCTCGGATATTGTCAATAAAATAGTCAGAGCCATTTTCTTGTTCAATGAAAATTGGGCCTTCGGAATCGTGATTACTAAAATATTTTTGGATATTCACAACTACACTTTCTCCTTCACCTTTATCTTTTATCAATGACTTAACATTTTCAATAAGTCTGTCTTTCCTTGGACAAAATCTTAACATATAGTAAACATAATAAAGGTCTTTTCTTAATTTCTCCTTATTTTCTCTCTGTATAAATGTCAACAATTTATGAAACACAAAGATTGATTCTGTAGGTATTTGTACAAGTTGGCCAACTATACTTATTTTCGTTATTGACTCAAGCAATAGATTAAAATGTTTGATTTCGTTAATTTTTATTTCCTTGCCAATTAATTTCTCTTTCATGTATTTTGAGGGCTTTAGATCAACAATAAATTCCACATCAGCTTTTTCGTTGCCTTCCTTACTTTTAACCACCGGCACGAACGGAATTGGTCTGTCCATAGACTCGTGATGTTCACCATAACCTAACTTTCTTACACAAGACGCTATAGTTCCTTTATTTTTGCTGTGCCTAATAAATATAACGCCAAAATCAATATCACTTGTGGTAACTGCCAAGTTTTTAACATTTCCCCATATATATTTAGCATAGATATATGGCACCCAACCACCCACTAATACTAAATATGGCAAAAAATCACTTAGGTCAGTAATTACCTTGATTAAAAGTTTTTCGGTAGAATGCCCGTTAGACAAAACTCTCTCCTTTTTCTTTTATGATTTTCAATAAATATTCCGCATGTTCTTTTCCTCTTTGCGGAAAATTGAATAAATCCAAATATAACTGAAGATTTGAAACTATATTATATCCTCTTATTTTTTGCCTGCCCTCAAATATGCCTTGTTTATAATATGGTTTAATGAGAAAAAAGTTACCGCCTTTTCTTAATTGTTTTAAATCCAAAGCTTGGCAGATATCAAGCGATAATTCCTTAAAATTTTCATTAGTTAGATAGCAGTATGTATGTTGGATATTTACATAGTTAGTGATAAAATTTGCGCCGGTATGAAGTGTAAGAGCATATTTGTCGGATAAACCTCTGCTTTCAACATAATTTTTCAATTTAGGCAATATATTGTTTTGTGGTGAATAATAAAGATGAATCTCGTTAAGGTCGAAGTTATAAAATTTGATCCACTCTTCCACTAAAGCTTGTTTATTTACAAGAACATTATAAGCTAACCTTCCCGACGGAATACCACTTATGAACCCCTTTTTCCTTAAAGAAGACAACACTGCGGCTGTTCTGCTCTTTCCTATGTCAAACCCTTTCTCAAAATCCCTTATCGCCCATCTCTTTTTGGGTTGAGACAACATAGCCCGAATCACTATGGAAGCTTTGTCGCTAAAATCAGTTTTCATAAACACTCTCCTTTTAGAATAATCTTCTAATTATAAATGTCCACTATTTAAAGGACATTTGCTAACACTGGACATTTTATCAGACACAATAAATAAATCAAGGGAAAAATAGGGAAATGATTTTGTGAGGGGAGGGGCTTTCGTCAATTTCTCTTTGCCTCTAGATTTTCTATATCTTTAAATCTTGGACACACCGAATTCCAGCTACACCATTGACAAAGATTATCAGGGATAGGAATATAATTTATTATTTTTTTCAAGTTCCTATACTCAAGATCAATATAGTCAACGACCTTTTTTTCAATATGGTACTCAAAAACCTCTTGAAGGGAATACGCGTTATCACGTAGAAAAACTGCATTTGTCTTCACATTTTCAGTTTTATATTTGTATCTAACCCAGATTGCATATATACCTAGCTGAATCTTTTGCAGGGTGAAATCCTCGTAATAATCAGGCTTTGGTGTGGAACCTGTCTTCCAATCCCAAAGCAAAATCCTGCCATTTTGATCTTGAGTCAATAAATCATATTTTCCTCTTATGGTATAATCATTTGTTTTGATCTCTAAGTTGCCTTCTGGTTTTATTACTTTATGGCCTATTAATTTTTGGACTACACCTCTATTAAAATTATTCGTGATATTAGCAATCCTGTCTTTAAAATAATCGAAATCATGTCTTATGATTTTATAGGGTTCTCTTAACTTTTTATTCCATAAAAATGACATCTCAAACTCATTGACAATGCTATCTGTATTAAGCGTATCTTCTTTTTTAATTAATCTTTGCTGTGCGGCGATAGTTTTAAATAACTTCTCAACCTTATTATGGAAAAACTGGCCTAACCCCAATTCTATAGACAAAAAAGGCTTCTCCTCTTTAGGCTCTTCTATATAATTCTTAAAATACTTAAACGGACACTTAGAGTCCTTTATTTTTGATATACTTATACGCTCTCTCTCCGGGATGTTCGAAAAAGTTCCAGATACAGATTTTATAACCTTGATTTGCTTATATCTCACCGGCTTAGATTCAACTGTATCGTGAGATGAAACTTCTACAACCTCCTCTTTTACTGCAGGAGATGCGCAAGGATAGATAAAACTCTTATTGCACTTAGGACATATTATTGTCAGTTTTTTATCTAATTTGGGTACCCTGAGCTTTTGTTGACACTCAATATTTTTACATACAACTATCTCAGTATGCGTAACACTCTTATCTAAAGCCCTATAAAAACGCTTAATAATTGGATCACACTTTACATCTTGTGCTTTAATTGGTTTAACAAGATGTATCTCTTCCAAAGATCGACATCGACTCAAAGCAACATAAACTTGTCCAAAATCAAAGGCACCGCTACCCAGATCCACTCGTATCTTCTCCAATGTTTTACCCTGGCCTTTATGAATAGTTACAGCCCAAGCTAACATTAAGGGATATTGAGTATATGAACCAACTTTTACTGCAACGATTCTTTGTTTTTGTTCATCATACTTGTACTTATAAGATTCCCACGTAACTTTTTGAACATCATATATTTTATTCTGATATTTTCCTTCCACGTTGACTCGAATAGACTCATTTTCAAATCCTACAACTTTTCCTAATGTACCATTAACCCATCGTCGCGCTCCATCATTCTTTGTAAACATAACTTGCGCACTTTTTTTCAAAGCAAGATTTATCGGTGAAGGTAATTTTTCACGTTCGGCAATGAATTTTCCTGAAATTACTCCTTCAAATGTTCGTAACCTTCCTGCAAGCTTTGTCATTTCTCTTTCGTTGATCCTGCTCGCCACATCATTAGTACACGATAAGGTTAATATAGTCTCATCTAATGACTTCGCACCAATAATTCTTTGGTTGATCACAGGAAGAACTTGGTCAAGGTTTTCCCCAATCCTAATTTTATCAAGCAAATCAATAAATTCCTTATTATATTGGCGATAATTCTTTGTCAAATCCTTGGTAGCCAAACTACAATCTTTCAATGCCTTGGCACTAAAAAAATAAGGGCTCTCATAGCCCCTAAGTTGAATTGCATGAGCTTCTTTCTGATTGAGAACTGGTGGAAGCTGGAACAGGTCACCAACAAGTAACAATTGAACCCCTCCAAATGGTTCATCAGATTCTCTGTTAAGTCGCAAGAATCTATCAATTGCGTCAATTATATCTGATCTAACCATTGAAACTTCATCGATTACGAGTACTTTTATTTTTGTTATTAATCTTCGATCCCGAATAAACTTAATATCATCTTCCATTATTATCCTTGGAGGTAAACGAAAAAAGGAATTGATTGTCGTACCCTCAATATTTAATGCCGCTACTCCTGTAGGGGCCACGACAACAATATTGCTATCAAAAGCTTGCCGTAAATAGCGTATAAACGTAGTTTTACCTGTCCCAGCTTTTCCAGTAACAAATACAATTGGCGCACCTGATTTAAGCCATTCTAAGATTTCTTGGTATTCATCAGTAATTTCTATTTCTTCTAATGATTGTTCTTTTACAGACGAAAAGCCTCCCTCTTTAACTGCGGCTTTATTTGCTTCATTAATACTTACAGGAGATACTCCAAAAGCTTTTTTGAATTTTTCCCAAATAGACATTTTTATAGACCCTATATATTAATTATAGTAATTATAACAGGATAGGATGGTTTTGTGGCTTGTCCCCGCGGCTAGATTTGCTAAGGCAAATCTGCGGGGAGAGTGAAACTATGGAGGGAGATTAGAATCTTGATGCTTTTTGATACTCTATTATTAAGTATATTTTCCCTATTTCTCGGGAGGCAGGATATCCTTTAACTTCTCCATAGCTTTTTCGCCTTCTTCCTTTGCCTTATTAAGTATATCCTTAGCTGATTCTTTTACATTTTTCAGAAGCCCTCCTGCTTTTCTTTCCAAAGATTTCAAATCAAAATCGGCAAGTTTTGCAACGGTAGTATTTATGAGCGCTCTCGTTATTATTAAACTTACAAGTTTATTGGCATCGGTTATGTTTTCGTAACGCTCATTAATATTTAGATTAAATTCCGTTGTTTGGGGCTTTTTGCCTTGAGAATAATCTTTGAATATAACCTTGCCTATTTTTAGCTGCAATAAATCAATTAAGAATTCTCCCTCTTTCGGTTTTTCTTCTTTTGCGGGAGCTGTCTTTGTATCTTTGACGACTTTTAAGGAATTTAGGTTAAGCTCACCCTCTGCGTTCCTGACGACTACTAGTTCTTTTAGATTAAGCCGTACTTCCTCAAGGTGGACCTTTTTGTTTAGAAAAGCTCTTAAATCATAATCAATATAAATTTCCGGCATATCTACCATAAATTTGTCTTGGAATCCGCCCGGATTTTGCAGCTTTAAATCTTTTATGCCGATAGCACTTTTAAATATACCCACGTTCACACTGCCAATGCTTAACTTCAGTCCGGTCATAGCCTTCACGCCGGATGATATGGCTTTTTTGGCTATTACATTTTTAATCGAAAGGGCAATCGATAAAGCTAATATAACTGCTACTAATATGGTGGCTACTAAAACTGATTTTTTCATCTTTATTCTCCCTCCCCATTCCATTTCATTTTTATATCTATTACGGGACTGCCATCGATTGCATCCAGTCCTTCGACATATAGTTTAGTTCCGTTCGTTTTTACTAATTTTACATCTTGAATGGCTATTTTGGATAATCGATGGGGAGTTCTTGAAGCAAAAACACCGACTCTTTTACCGTCTAGGCCTCTATGAAAAACGGATTTTACCTTATCGGATTTATGTAAATAATACACGACCGTTATATATTTCTCTTCCTCAAGTTTATATAAAAATGGTTTTTGAGAAGGCAATAGTTCTATGCAGGATATGCCCTTTTTCCCCGAAGTTCCAAAATTTGTACTGTTAAGTGCTAAACCGTTTTTTACTATGCCGATAGGATACATCTTGAAAGGTTCTGTTTTTCCGTATATACAGGAAACACAGATATTCTTATCGTCAATGACAAAAACCTCATCTTTCCTAAAACTTTTTTTACATTTTTGGCAGATATGACTCATCTTTTCTTATACAATCCAATCAGTTCTGCTTGGTCGAGTATGTGATTGCCCATGGCTTCTTCTAATTGGGCTTTGGTTATTCCTTCGTTTAGGTTTAGCATTGTGTCAAGCGCATATATTTTGAAGAAATAGCGGTGTGTTCCGGAAGGCGGGCAGGGACCAATGTATTTCTTTTGACCCGTGGTATTATTTCCTTTTTTGCCCGGTGTGCTGCCCTCTTCGATTTTGGAAGTCACGGGAATATCAAAAGTTACCCAGTGCACAAAAGTTCCTATTGTCGCATCAGGGTCATCCATAATCAGGGCCAGACTTTTTGCTCCCTGAGGTATATTCTCAATGACTAAGGCAGGATTAATATTTTCTCCGTCACAGGTAAACTTGCTGGGCATGAGTTGATTATTCTGAAACTCTAGACTTATTATTTTCATGTTCTCACCTCCTTGCGTTATGGAAAAAATAAATACTAAGATAATTGTCAATATAACAATAACAAAATGTTTCTTATGCAAGGCATTTAATAGTTAGCCGCGTTTTATTATCCCCATGCAATTTTCGAATATATTCCAAATATCCTGAGTGTCTTTTGCGTTTAAGAGTTTATTTCTAACTTTTTTGTTGCCTAGAGCTTTTGCTATGGCACTTAGTATTTGGACCTGCACATCGTTATCTGTGGGCGTGAGTATTAAAAATATAAAATGAGTCGGCTCTCCGTCGGGTGAATTCCAGCCTATCCCGGATACGGACTTGCCGAAAGCAATAACAGGTTTTTTTATGAGAGGAAGACGTGCATGCGGCACGGCGATTCCTTCCTCCATCGCTGTCCCCATAGAATTTTCCCGGTCTAATACTGCTTTATAAGTTGTTTCTATGTTTGCTATTCCTTCCTGCTCGCAGGTGATTTCGCAAAGTTTTTTTATGGCCGCGTCTCTATTTTCATTTGATAAATCGGGGATTATTGCTCTGCGCGAGAAGAATTCCAAAATACTTATCCTTTTGCGTTTTTTAATAGCATAACTTAACCATGGTCCCAGTATTACACATGAAATAACGGCGCTGGAAACGATTGCGACGAATACTTTCGTAGTAATCAGATTGTATTCCAAAGCCAACATGCTTATTACGATTTCCATCACGCCTCCGGGAGTATGAGCGATTGCGATCGGAAGGCGATTGGATTTATCTATTTTTGTTAGGTTGACTCCAACCCATGCGCCGAAAAATTTGCCGCCGATTCCTACGACGCACAATAGAAGAACAAGAAAAATATCGAAATTGACCCAGAAGTCGACTTTTAATCCTATGTTTACGAAGAATAGCGGAACGAATAAAGCGTAAACTATTTGAGAAATAATCTGGCGGGTTCTTTCAGAAAGCGCAGGCGAACTCCCTGCCATTATGCCTGCCAAAAAGAAACCGAATAAAGCGTGGATGCCTATTCTTTGGGTTATTGCGCCGCATAAAACGGCTAAAAGGCAAATGAAAGTCAGAGAGGTTGCAGGCTCAGGCAAATTTTGGGAATGTATTTTAGAAATAAAACGGTCGACGAATTTTCTGCCTATAGTAAGGCACAAAACGGCGAAGCCGATTGTTAGGGAAAATATAAAGAAGGCGGAACCTATATTGAACTTGATTTGTGTAAAAATGCCTAAAACTACCGTGAATATCAGCCAGCCAAGGACATCGTTAACCGAAAACGCGGACATTATTAAGTATCCCAAATCCGTTTTTGATAATTTCAAATCATGCAGGGCTCTGGCGGTTATCGGCATGGCGCTTATAGTCAGCGCCGTAGCCATAAAAACCGCGAAGATTATTCTTTTTGACGGGTCTACCAAATAGGAATCAGGAAGAAGAACACAGGAAATGAAAGCGAGAGTCATGGGAATGGCAATGTCCGATAAGGATATTTTTAACGCGTCTCCTCTTTGCCGCCAGGCGCTTGAGAAATCTATTTCAAGCCCTATTTCCAAGAGTAGAAATAAAACGCCCAGCCAGGCAACGGTTTCAAACATACTTTGCTGGACGATATCAGGCGGGAAAATATACTGGTGCAGCCCAGGGAAAAATCTGCCCAAAATAGTTTTTCCTAAAATAATGCCTATCAGGATTTCCGCAGTTAGAGGGGGTTGTTTCCATTTATTGAAAATTTCGCCGAGGATTCGGGCTAATCCCAACAGTAGAAAGACCTGAACAAGAAAAAGAAAGATGTGCTGCTCGCTTAAATAATGCATAGTGGGATGCCTTATCTAAAAGGCAATAATACTAATCATTATTCCAGATACTGATTCAGTTCTGTTGTTGTATGTTTTCCAACAATACCGTCGACTTTGAGCCCGTGCGTTTTTTGGAATTCTTTTATCGCTGCTCTTGTCTGAGGCCCTAATTTACCGTCGATTGCTCCTTCATAAAATCCCGCGTTTTTCAAAGCGGTTTGTATCTGCCGAACCGATAGGATTGTCGTCGGCAGGGCCCCGATTTTTTGTTTGGCGGCTTCTTCTTCTTTTATTATTTTTTCAAGTTCCATCTCTATTTTACTGATTTTTCTTGCCTTGGATTGCAGTTCACGTTCAATAATATTTACTTTATCCTGTAATTCTTTTATCTGGCTTTGAAATTGCGGTGTTTGGTTTTTGGGGGTTGTAGATGTCGTGACACAGCCGGCCAAAAGTAAAATGGCGGCAACGGCAACGGGAATTTTAAAAACCATATTTTTGTTCCTCCGTTTTTTATTTTATCCCGCCCCCGTAAAGCCCAGTGCTTTAGCATGGGGAGCGGGTTTATTCTATCGGTATAATTATTTTTTGCCCAGGCCTTAAATGATTCGGGTCTTTTATTTTATCCTTGTTGAGTTCGTAGATGTATTTCCAGCGGGAGGCCCTGCCCAGTTGCTCCTGGGCAATTTTGGAAAGCGTGTCGCCTTTTTTAACTACATATTCTCTTGTTGAAGCTTTTATTTGCGACTCTATGGTTTCCTGCTTTTCTATCAGGAATTTCCCTTCCTCTATTTGCTTCGCCTGCATCTCTTGTGCTTCGCCGGGAGAAGGCATCATCACTTCCTGAACTTCGGCTATCATAAACTGGGCATTCCTGTCTTTTTGCATTCCTACTATGTCCGTGACGGGAGCGACCGCGTCGAGCTTGCCTCGGCTTACTATTTTGATGCGGTTTTCATTAATGCCGTTATCGAGCATAAATTTTTTCACCGATTCGGCGCGATTTTTGCCCAATTTTTTGTTGTAAGCCTCAGGCCCGCGAATATCGCAATTCCCGGTAATCAAGATGCTTGACTCGGGATTTCTGTTTAATATTCTGACTGCCTCTTTGAGAATAACGATGGTGTCTTCGCGCAGGTTAGATTTGTCAAAATCAAAATAAATTTTTACATTTTTTATTATTTTCTTTATGAGCAGGGAAGGCCGCATCTCCTGCGGTTTGGCGGGCGGAAGTTCTTCCTCTTGATAATCAAAAATTATCTTATAAACATAAACATAACCCCGGTTTCCCCACGGAGTTATTTCGCCCGGCTGTGTGGGCCACCACCAATAACCGCCGCGCTCGCTGTCCTGCACGGGACTTGGCTGCGCGTCGGTCGGCCACCATTTGAACTGTTCTTGAAGTTGTTCCAATTCTTGTTTGCTTCTTTCTTCTTTCGGTTGCCTTTCCATATCAAAAGCATAACTCGAATTTATTAAAAGTATAGCGGAAAAAGCAATAAATGAAATAACAGCGAATCTTCTAATAAAGCTATTTTTATTCATGCTTTGTCCCTCCTATTCTTTAATCTAATTTTGGGGACTTATTCTATCATTTTTGAACTTGTAAAGAAATGGGAGATTATTGTTTTGTGGATAGGGCATTATCTCCCCTATAAATGAATGCTTTCTGCTCCGTGGGGGTATTGACCCCGTAAAGAAATTTAATATAATGCCTGATGATTATTACGCAGCATTGCAAACTATGCTTGGTAAAAATAGATATGCAGGTTTTTTAAATTTCTAACGGGGTTGACCCCGTTAGAGGTCGTCCCGATATTTTATCGGGACGTCAGAAGTACCGGTTACTCAATACAATCCTGCAGGGAATTATATTCTTTTAATACCAAGTACATTGGCACTTCTTATCTCTAACGGGGTTGACTTTTGGCCAAACGGGGTTATAATAAAAGTGGAATAAGGTAAAGGTTAAGATAACCTTAAAAAGAGGGGAGGTGAAGGAAAATGAGGAAACTACTGCATAGTAGGAAGGGTTTTACCCTTGTAGAATTGATGGTTGTGGTCATTATAGTAGGTATTCTGGCGGCAGTAGCAGTCCCGCTCTATAGAGCAAATACACTAAGGGCCATGTCAAGTGAGGGTGTGGCTATAGTCGGCTCTATCAGAACAGCAGAAAGAGTGTATTACGCCGAGTGGGATTCATATACAGCCGACTGGGCGGCATTGGGAGGTGATTCTGCGGATTTAGCCGATAACAGATACTTCCAGGGAGATCCTACCATCGTTGCAACTGCGACTACTTATACTGCAACTATTGTAGGCAATGCAAATGGTGCCGCCGGTATTACCGTAACTATAGACGAGGCCGGAGTTGTAAATGTAGCTTTGCCTTAAGTAAAAGGTTATAACACATAATTATTTTCTAACAGAGAGGAAACCCTCTCACGCCTCTACGAGGCGTGAGAGGGTTTTATTGTTCCTATTATTCCCTCTATTTTCTTGTTATGATATCCTAATGATAATGTATGAGGCTTTTATTCATAAAAAACAATTGGAAAGAATATTTAAAACAGGCAGGGAAGTTAGTAGGACTATTGATGCAAAAGCACCTTGATGAACTTGAGATGTTTTCTGCTAATACAGAAATTAAACAGGAAAGCACAACATAAAGATAAATTAGATGGGAAACGCTGTGTTAAAACAAAGGGACCTGAATTGGCACATGTATTCCTTGGTTCTTATTGGCTTAATCCTTTTATTGCAGTTTTTTCATTCTTACCACTATCCGCAGTTTTTGGATGAATTTTTCCATCTTCACTCTGCCTGGTCTATAGAATATTGGGATGGATTTTCCTCCGTGGACTTATTGCAGGATGCACCCATAGGAAGGCCCAATTTATATCCGCCGTTTTATCATTCTTTAATACAGATACTACATCAGTCCGGTATGGACTGGATTACAATTTCGAAGTTCTTTTCCGTATTGATAGTTCCGGCGTTTTGTTTGGTTTTTTATTTTATATTCAGAGATTTAGTTTCGCCTCTTTTCGGGTTTATCTTTATATTACTCGTATTTTCAAGTTACGGGTTTTTTAATTCTCTGATTGATTATATCCCCGCTACTATTTCCATCATTTTCTGGGGTATGAGTTTCTCTTTTTTCATAAAAAAGAAATTCTTGGCTTCATCTTTATTTTTGGCACTATGTTTTTATACCCATCCTGTTTTGGGATACGTTGAATTTGGACTACTTTTTATATGGGCGCTATTATCGAACTGGAAAAAAGCGGTTTATTACTTGTTGTCTTTACTAATTGCTTTCCCGTTTATATTCCATCAATTTTATAATATAAGGTATTTTTCCTGCCGCCCTTACGCATACGGCAGCTGCTCCCTGGAGTTAAAATTTGTGGAAATTGCTTTGTGTATAGCAGGAATTATATTGGCTATTTTTTATAAGGATAAAAGAAATATCGTTAAATTATTCCTTTTAGCGATGGGTTTCAGCACTGTTTTTTATATCCTGCCGGGATATAGGGATAGAATCGTTGTCTCTCAGGGTTTTTTGCCTGTAATGTTTTTTGCGGCATACTGCATATATCATATTTTTGAGAAAATGCCGGACTTTAAAAAAAGGGTATTGTTCCTTCTGGGCATTTTTATATTTTTTGTGTTTCTAAGCCCCTCCTTTTTATATTTGAAAGAGGGAAAAAAGTTTCTGCTGTTCGATTCTTTCCTTATAAATTCTTTTAAAGATGTATTTAGCGAAAGGGCTCATAGTTTTAGCGTGTGGTCTGCCAAGACTTATGAACCTATCATCTCGCTCATAAAAACGAATACCGATAAGAATGAAATTATACATTCCAACGTATATTCGTTGGGTGTTATGTTTTCTTTGCTTTCCGAACGCCCCACGGCTTCGGCATTGTTTAGCGAAGTGAAGCCGTTTTTGGGTTTTGACAGAGTGGCGGTTTCGAAGTTAGTAATACATTTGAAAAGTTTAAACGCGAAAAAAGATTCCGAAATTTTGGATTACTTCTCGCAAAGAAATTTCAAGTTAATCGAAGATTTACCCTTATTTTATATATTCAGGAATCCGTCTCCTCTGAAAATAGGCAGTATAGACAAGCAGATTATCATCGGCAAAAAGTTGTTGTACGGCTTTTGGCTAATCCTTTTTTGTCTGATATTTTTCTTTTGTTCATGGGAAAACAAATCACAATATAGTAAAAACAAGAGATGATTTTTGACATAGAGTGGTTAACTACATATAATAGCGCTTCAAAATTTAAGCGAGGTAAACGAAATGGGAAGAAAAAATAGGAACCGCAAGCAGAAGAAAAATAAACTACGATGGCGTTCAAAAAGAGCAAGCCATCGCAGATTGCCCGGAATGGGGAAGGGCTAAAAAAATAGACTATAGACTGTAGACCAATGGCCGAAGACTTTTTTTTGAGATTTTAATTTTGTTTCCGGTCTTTAGTCTATCCTGCCCGCAACCGATAGGCAGGCGGGGGTCTTTTGTCTTTGGTCCGATTTTTTAGGGCATGCGCTAAAACTTCATCAAGATTTTTTACGAATGTAAACTTCAACTCTTTTTTGACATGCGGCGGCAGTTCTTCCAAATCTTTTTTATTTAAAGCCGGCAGTATTACTTCTTTTATACCCGCGCGGGAAGCCGCAAGCACCTTTTCTTTGATACCGCCCACAGGCAAAACTTTTCCTTTTAACGTAATTTCTCCCGTCATTGCCACGTCGTATTTCACGGGTTTTCCCATCAGCATGGATACAAGCGATGTGGCTATTGCTACTCCCGCCGAAGGGCCGTCTTTTGGTACTGCTCCCTGCGGTACATGAATATGAATGTCTTGTTTTTCAAAAAATTTCTCGTCAATTTTTAATTTTTTTGCTGTTGACCTGATATAAGACAGCGCGGCTTTCGCGGACTCCTGCATAGTCTGTCCCAATTGTCCTGTTAGGGTAAGCCCCTTCTTGCCGCTCATTTTATTTGCTTCTATAAAAAGAATCTCTCCGCCCTGCGGCGTCCATGCAAGGCCGGTTGCTACTCCCGGCTCGGAAGTCCTTTCGGCTGTTTCGGAGAAAAATTTTATCGGCCCTAAATATGAAGCGATATTTTTTTCGTCTATTTCAAAAGGGCTTTTTTTGCCTTTTGCTATTTCTTTCGCGATTTTTCTTAAAATGTTTGCCAGTTCCCTTTCCACGTTCCTGACGCCTGCTTCGCGGGTATATTCGTGTATTACTTTTTTTATGGCCGAATCGGATATTTTTACGTCTTCCGGTTTTAAGCCGTTTTCTTTTGTTTGACGCGGCAATAAAAACTTTTTTGCTATTATCAATTTCTCTTCTTCGGGATAGCCGGGCAGTTGCAGAACTTCCATTCTGTCTCTTAAGGCGGGCGGGACAGTGTCTAAAATGTTTGCGGTGGTAATGAACATTACTTTCGAAAGGTCGAAAGCCACATCCAAATAGTGGTCGCTGAATGAATGGTTCTGCTCCGGGTCCAAAACTTCAAGTAATGCGGAGGATGGGTCGCCCCTGAAATCTATTCCGATTTTATCCACCTCATCCAGCATAAAAACTGGATTATTCGTGCCTGCTCTTCTTAATCCTTGTATTATTCTCCCCGGTAATGCTCCGATATATGTTCTTCTGTGTCCCCTTATTTCCGCTTCGTCTCGTATGCCTCCAAGAGACAATCGTATGAATTTTCTTCCTAATGCTCTGGCTATTGACTGTCCGAGCGAAGTCTTCCCTACGCCCGGAGGTCCTGCAAAACATAAAATCGGTCCCTTTGTATCTTTCTTTAGGTTCATTACGGCCAAAAATTCCAGTATTCTGTCTTTTATTTTTTCCAAATCGTGATGGTCTTCATTTAAGACTTTTTCCGCCTGTTGGATGTCGAGATTGTCTTTTGTGGTTTTATTCCAGGGGACGGATACGAGCCAGTCCAAATATGTCCGTATAACATGGAACTCGGCGGCTTGGGGAGGGAGTTTTTCCAGTCTGCTGAGCTCTCTTTTTGCTTCTTTTTTTGCTTCCTCGCTCATTCCCGCCTCTTCTATTTGTTTTTTCAATTCTTTTATTTCCACAGCATTTTCGCTTTCTTCGCCGAGTTCTTTCTTTATGGATTCCAATTGCTGCCTTAAAAAATATTCGCGCTGCGCTTTGCCGAGTTTTGATTTGGTTTCTTCCTGGATTTTAGATTGCAGCATCAGGACTTCCAGTTCTTTGTTTAGGAATTTTGCTGCTTTGTCCAATCTTTCCATCGGGTCGAGAGTTTCCAATATATCCTGTTGCTCTTGGATAGTTAAGGAAAGATTTGCGATTATAAAATCGGCCAATCTTCCGGGTTCTTTTATGTTGATTGCGGTAATATAACTTTCTTCTTGGGGGATTTTTGGCGATAGAGAAACGGCTTTTTGGAATTGAGAGAGAAGATTTCTCATCCTGGCTTCTATTTCGGGAGTGTTCGGTTTTCTTTCTTCTTTTATGATATTTATCTGGGCTTTGATATACGGCTCTTTTTGAAGGAATTTTGTTATTTCTATTCTTTCCATTCCCTGTGCCAGGAGATACACCGTGTTTGTGGGCAGTTTAAACATTTTAACTATCCGAGCCAAAGTTCCTATTTTATAAAGGTTTTCGTATTGGGGTTCTTTGTTTGTTGTCTTCTTTTGTAGAACTAAACCGCAGACTTTTCCTCCTATAGACACGTCATCCACGAGTTTTACGCTGGCGGGTTTGCCTACGGTTATCGGTGCTGTTATGCCCGGGAAAACAACAATATCCCTTAAAGGCAGAATGGGAATTTCTTTGTTCGGAATATTTAATTCCACATCCATAATTTTTTGTTCTGCCATGTGCGCCTCATTTAACGGGCTTTATTTTTCTTTTTCCCTTTGCTTTTTTCATTCGCACTTCCAGAATTCCGTCTTTTACGGCGGTTTTGAAAGGTTTCTTTTTATCTATAGGAATGGCAATTGGAATGACCGATTCGAAAACGCCGTAATTTATTTCCATTTGCCTGTAGGATATTTTATTTTTCTGCAAAGTTTCCTGTCTTTCTCCGCGGATTATTATTCTATTCTCTCCTAAGAAAATTTTGATATTTTCTTTTTTTATTCCGGCCAATTCTATTTTTATCACTAAATCATCCTTGGTTTCATATACATCGGTATAGGGATGCCATGGTTTGTTAAGCGGCGAGGGGAAAAAATAATTTCTGAAAGTGGAAAGATGGCGGAAAACTTTTTCCATTTCATCTTCCATCTGTTTTATGTCTTTGGAGATTTCATCCTTGAAAGAATTCATTTTTATTTAAAAAATTCTATCACAGTAACCTATTTCTGGCAATGTATTATATTGCTCCTTCCAGTTTCAATAATTTTCTCTTTATATTTTTTCCTTTTTCCCCTTGGCCATATTGCCCGAGGCTGCCGTCGGATTTAATCACTCTGTGGCAGGGAATAAAAAGCGGAATTGGATTTTTTGCCATGGCGCTGCCGACTGCGCGCACGGCTTTGGGGTTTCCCGCTTTTTTTGCTATGGATTTATAAGAATACATTTTTCCGTAGGGGATTTCACCTGTCTTTTCCCATACGCTGACCCAAAAAGGGGGACCCTGCAAAACTAAATTAGATTTGAATACTTTTAAATTTCCTTTTAGATATGATTTTATTTCTCGGATTGCCTTTAGGTTTTTCTTTCCCGATTTTACTACTTTGCAGACGGGGAATTTTTGCTTCAGCCGAAGCAAAAATTCCCTTTCCTTTGTCCCGATATCTAAATAAACTATACCTAAAGGGGACGAAGCAATTCCTATGTTTCCGATGCTCGAATCAAAACAATAATAAAAGATTTTATTCTGCATGATTGCAATTATATCACTCAAATCAGGTATCACATTATCGGGATATTAGGTTATCAGATGAAATACCTGATGCTCTGAGATTCTGCAGCCTGCAACCTGATTGCCTGATATCCTGAATCCTGACACTGCCTATTGCTACCCTTTCCTCTTGCGTGTAAAATTGAGTTTATGCAATGGTCAAAACGCTTCTTGGGCGGGTTTACGGTCATATCTCTCTTTCTTTTTGCGAATATTTCTTTTTGCGCAAATATAGCTTTGGGCGTAGAAACACTGCAGGAAGATACCGGCTATGTGGAACTTTTAAAAAACAAAAGATTGGGGCTCATAACCAACCCCACGGGTGTAGATTCCAATTTAAAAACGACGACCGATATTCTGTTCGAAAATCCCAACTTTAAACTTATTGCTCTTTTTGCGCCGGAACACGGCATAAGAGGAGAAATATTGGCGGGAGAATATGTGGCCAAAACAATGGACGAAAAAACTAAACTGCCCGTATATTCCGTTTACGGGAAAACCCGCTATCCTACCGAAGACATGTTGTCGGCAGTAGACGTTTTGATTTTCGATATTCAGGATATAGGCGCGAGAACCTACACGTATATCTCAACATTGTTTTGTGCTATGCAGTCCGCCGCAAAATATCGAAAAGAATTCGTTGTTTTGGACAGGCCAAATCCCTTAGGCGGTTTAAATGTGGAAGGTCCCGTGATAAAAGAAGAATATAAAAGTTTTATCGGCTTGTTCGATATCCCTTTACTTCACGGCATGACCGTCGGCGAACTCGCAAAATTCATAAACGAAGAATATAAAATGGGGCTAAAACTTACCGTTGTGCCTATGAAAGGCTGGACAAGAAAGATGTTGTGGGACGATACGGGCCTTGTTTGGGTTCCCACTTCTCCGCATATCCCGTCGGTAGATGCCGCTTTTTTTTATGCCGCGACGGGGACTGTCGGCAGCCTCAATGTATCTAACGGCGTGGGATATACTCTCCCGTTTCAGTTAATCGGAAGCAAATGGTTAGACCCTTATGGATTTTCCGAAAAGTTAAACGCAAAAAATATCCCCGGCGTAAAATTCCAGCCATATTGGTTTAAGCCGTTCTATTCTTTTTTTAAGGATAAAGAACTTGCGGGAGTTAGGTTGAGCCTTACGGACAAAAAAACTTTCAGGCCCGTTAGGACAGCTCTCGAAATACTGATATTATTGGAATCGTTATATCCTGATAAATATTATCCGCCCAAAAATTTTAATAAAATATGGGGAGTAGATTATATTTTAGCCGAAGCCGAAAAAGGCAAAACCGCCGATGAAATAGAAAAGAAGTGGGAAAACGATTTGAACGAATTTAAAAAGAAGAGAGAAAAGTATCTGATTTATGAGTAAAAACGGTTAGCGTAAAGATAAAACGGTTTTAGGTTTTCGTTAAAAAAATTATTTGCGATAACCGATAACCGATAACCGAACACCGAGGTTATACATGTCCACTTGCACGATTTGTCTTAAGAAAGAAGCAAATGTAAGATGCAAGATGTGTCATAAACCTATTTGTCAAGATTGCGCTGTATCAGGCCCCGCGGGACTATTCTGCTCTGACCAGTGCGCTCAAAAAATGCAGGCGCATATAGAAAGAGTAAAAGAAATCGACCAAGAAAGGCCGATTATCAAACAAAAACGGCTGCCGCCAATTGTCAAACTTATTATTTGGCTTGCGATTTTATGGTTTGTTGCGCGTTTTATATTACACGTAAATATTATCGAGAGTTTAAAGGAGCTTTTTGGCGCGGTCAGCGCTAAAATTCCTAAGTAGTATCAGATTTTTGCGATTATAAGGGCAGGTTTACCCCGTAAAGAAATTTAATGGGTTGCTTTTATGTGCTACACAAAGCAATAGGTGCTTATCTGGTTAATAATTATTTTAGCGTTTTTTTAAATTTCTAACGGGGTTGACCCCGTAAAATTTATAAAAAACACAGTAGGATAATTTTATGAATGGGGAATGACGAGTTCCCTTTTTTGTTAACCTTACAGCGTCTTATTATAAATTAACGGGGTTGAAATTAGTCTCTTAACCATATAACATATCAGTCGGAAGGAGTGATGATATGGATTTAAAATCCTTGCTAAAAGAAGATATAGAGACGGTTTTTGCCGAAGACCCGGCAGCACGGTCAACTATGGAAGTTATATTGTGCTATCCGGGCCTGCACGCTTTGTGGCTCCATCGTCTTGCCCATATCATATGGGAGCACGGCTATTTGTTTTTGGCGCGGCTCCTTTCGCACTTTAACCGCTTTATTACCGGAATCGAAATACATCCCGGCGCGCAAATCGGCAGGAGATTTTTTATAGACCACGGAATGGGAGTGGTTATCGGAGAAACGACCGAAATAGGCGATGACGTTCTTATTTATCAAGGCGTTGTCTTAGGCGGTACGAGTTTAAATAAAGGCAAAAGGCATCCGACTATCGGCGATAACGTTGTAATCGGAACGGGCGCAAAAGTGCTGGGTCCTATTCGTATAGGAGACGGCTCCAAAATAGGCGCAGGTTCGGTTGTTGTAAAATCCGTTCCTCCCGATAGCACCGTAGTCGGTGTTCCCGGAAGGACCGTCGAAGAACATCAAAAAAGGTCAAAAGCAACAATTGACCTTGAACACGGACGCCTTCCCGACCCGGTGCTTCAGGCCATCAATTCCTTAAAAGGTGAGATTGAAAATTTAAACGATAAAGTAAAACAATCCGAAGAAGAGAAGAAAAAAGAACCCCAGATAGATTTCGTGCAGACAATTGATTCTCTGAAAGGCGAAATAAAGCAATTGAAGGTGTATATTAAGCAGGCGCAGGAAGATAAAAAGAGCCAAACGGAGCAGGAGGCCGGATTCTCGCAGGTAGTTAGTTCCCTTAAAGAAGAGATGAAAGGGTTGAAAGATAACATTGAACTGCTTGCAAGGGAAAAAGCAGACGAACCAAAACAAGACGGCCCATCTCTGCAGGAAGTTAATTCCTTAAAAGCGGAAATAGGCGATTTAAACTATCGTATTGAACAACTTGAGAAGGAGAAAAAACGTGGAGCTGAACGAGGTCCTGATTTCACAGGCGATTATTGAGGAATATTCGAAAGAACTAAGAAACGCAACAGAACTTGATGTCGCTGTCGTGGGCGGCGGCCCTTCGGGTCTTATAGCCGCTTATTATTTGGCCAAAGCAGGCAAAAAAGTCGCCCTCTTCGAAAGGAAACTTTCCATTGGCGGCGGTATGTGGGGCGGCGGCATGATGTTTAATAAAGCAGTCGTTCAGGAAGAAGCAAAACAAATTCTCGAAGAACAAAATATCGAGGTGACTCCGTATGCAAAAGATAAAAACTATTTTATTGTTGATTGCGTAGAGATGGCTTCGGGTCTGTGTTTCAACGCAAAAAAAGCAGGCGCGATGATTTTTAACCTCGTCTCCTGCGAAGATGTAATGATGAGGAAGAATGTCATCACCGGAATCGTAATCAACTGGTCTCCGGTTGAAATGGCAAAACTTCATATCGACCCCATAACCATAGGCGCAAAAGTCACCATAGACGCAACAGGCCACCCTTGTGAAGTAGTAAGAGTCGTGGAAAAGAAAATGGGCGTGAAATTAAATACTTCAACTGGCGCAATGCTGGGCGAAAAACCGATGTGGGCGGAAGTCGGCGAAAAACTTATTGTAGAAAATACAAAAGAAGTATATCCCGGCCTTTGGGTTACGGGTATGGCGGTCAACGCCGTATTCGGAGGGCCTCGTATGGGTCCTATCTTCGGCGGAATGCTCCTCTCCGGCAAAAAAGTCGCTGAATTGGTTTTGAAGAGACTTTAACTTTTCTCTTGACACTAATCTACTAATCGCTTATACTACTGGTAGCTTAAGGAGGTGATTTGTATGTCAACAGCTACAGTCCGTATTCCAGAGAATAAAAGAGATACCTTAAAAATTATTGCGAGTATAGAAAAAAAAGAGATGAAGGAAATAATTTCGGAACTTATAGATGGCTATATAGAAAGACATCAAGAGACACTTGAAATTCTCTCTAAACCTGAATGGGTAGAGTTAGTCAGGAAAGGTAAAGAAGAAGTAATAAAAGGAATCAAAGGGAAAACACTCAATGAGTTGGAAGGTTGAAATCAAGCCGACAGCAGAAAAGTCCTACCTGAAACTGGATAAAAAAACCAGAGAAAGAATCAACAGAGCATTACGTGAATTAGAACAAGCAAAAAATCCTTTGTTTCATAGTGATGTGCGTAATTTAACAGGGCAATTGCACGGAGATTATCGTTTAAGAGTGGGAAATCGGAGAATCCTTTTTACACCAAGTAAAGAGAAGAAAATTATCTATGTTTATGCTATTCTTCCCCGTGGAGATGCCTATTGAAAAAATAGCAAAAAAGTCGCTGAATTGGTTTTGAAAAAGTTGTAACAGGAGAATATATAAAATGAAAAAATTAAGTTTATTGTTTATTGCTGTTTTTTTGTTTTCTGCTGGAAGTCTTGTCTGTGCAAATGAATTAATAGAAGCTTCAAAAAGGGGGAATAACCGTTAAATCTCTTCTTGATAAAGGAGCGAATATCAATGCTAAAGATAATTTTGGAATGACTGCATTAATGTGGGCTTCTACCTGGGGAAAAAGTGATATAGTAAAACTACTTATTGAAAAGGGTGCAGATATCAATGTGAAAGCTATAGATGAGGGTACTGCCTTAATGCGTGCTTCTAGAAAGGGATATACCGATATAGTAAAACTACTTATTGAAAAGGGTACGGATATCAATGCCAAAAATAATTCTGGCGAAACTGCATTAATACTGACTTCCGATTCTTCTGCTTCTTCCGTACCACGAGGATATCAAGGAAATACCGCTACAGTAAATACGGTAAAATTGCTTCTCGAGAAAGGTGCAGATATAAATGCGAAAGACTACGAGGGGAAAACTGCATTAATGAAAGCTTCTGTAATGGGATATACCAATATAGTAAAATTACTTATTGAAAAAGGAGCGGATGTTAATGCGAGAACCCAAAAAGGTTGTCCCTTAATGTGTGTTTCAGTCGATCTTCTTATAAAGGTTGCAAAGGGTGCAAAGAATATAGATGTAAATGAACAATCCCCAGATGGCTATACCGCATTAAAGCTGGCTTCCCAAATGGGATACACTAAAATAGTAGAACTGCTTAAACAAGCCGGAGCAAAAGAATAATATTACTTACGATTCCTTTGCTTTTCTCTTCAGTTCGTTTAACTTATTTATGGCTTCAAGCGGAGTAAGTTCTTCTACTTTTAAATCCTTAATCTCTTCAATAATAGGATGAGTCGGTGATTTAGATGAGAAGAATGTGAGTTGGTCTATATTAATTTTGGGCATTCTTTTCGGAGTTTTCTTTGAAGATATAAATTTTTCTCTTTCCAAACTTCTTAAAATATCGTTTGCCCTGTCAATAACTTCATTGGGCATTCCTGCCAAGGCAGCTACGTGAATGCCGTAACTTTTGTCCTGCGCGCCGGGGAGTATTTTTCTTATGAATGTTATCTTGCCGCCTGATTCTTTTACTCCGATATTGTAGTTTTGCGCTTTCTTTAAGAAATCAACAAGTCCCGTAAGTTCGTGATAGTGTGTCGCAAATAATGTTTTGCAGGCAATTTTCGGGTTATTATGAATGTATTCTGCAACTGCCCACGCGAGTGATACGCCGTCATAAGTTGACGTGCCCCTGCCGACTTCATCAAGTATTATCAGACTTTTCGGTGTGGCATTTCTAAGTATCTGCGCGGTCTCGTTCATTTCAACCATGAATGTTGACCTGCCTCTTGTTAAGTCGTCCGTTGCGCCGACCCGTGTAAATAATCTGTCCACAACGGAAATAGACGCTTCTTTTGCGGGAATAAAACTTCCCATCTGCGCCATTAGGGATATTAAAGCAATCTGGCGTATATATGTGGATTTTCCCGCCATGTTCGGTCCCGTGATGATAATCAATTGATGGTCTTTATTATCAAGAAGCGTATCGTTGGGAATAAACGGCTCATTCGGCATAACTTTTTCTAAAACGGGATGTCGGCCGTCCTTTATCTGTATTTTGCCTGTCGCGGTTATTTCGGGACGGCAGTAATCATTCTTCAGTGCAATGTCTGCGAGTGAAGAGAGAACGTCCAAACTTGCTATTATCGAAGCGGTGGTTTTTATTCTGCTTAATTCTTTGAGTATCAATAGCCGCACCTGCAGAAAAATCTCATATTCCAGTTCTCTCATTTTCTCTTCCGCGCCGATAATGAGGGATTCTTTGTCTTTTAGTTCGGTAGTTATAAAGCGTTCGCAGTTAACCAGTGTTTGCTTGCGTATATAATTTGTCGGCACCTGCAAAAGGTTTGCCGTAGTTACTTCGATGTAATATCCGAAAATCTTAGTGAACCCCACTTTAAGAGATTTGATTCCCGTTCTTTCTCTTTCTTTTGCCTGTAGTCCCGCAATCCATGTTTTTCCTTCTCTGGATGCTCTTTTTAATTTATCGAGTTCTTCGTCATACCCTTCTTTTATGATATCGCCTTCGGTTAAAATATAAGGCGGGTCTTCAACGATTGCTTTTTCGATTAGGTGGCGGACTTCTTTTACTTCGTCGAGTTCCGAGGAAAGTTTTTTTAACAGAGGCGAAAGCGTTTTGCATTCTTTGAATATTCGTTTTATTTGCGGGATTTTATTCAACGATTGTTTTAAAGCGATTAAGTCCTTGCCTTTTGCCACGTTTGTATCAAGGCGGCTGATGATACGCTCAAGGTCATAAACTTCTTTTAAATTTTGCCTAAGTTCTTCAAGCAGTGGAGTGTTTTTGGTGAAGGTTGCCACACTTTCCAATCGTTTGTTTATGCTTTTTGTGTTAAGGAGGGGATTAAGCATCCATCGTTTGAGTAAACGTCCGCCCATCGGAGTGAGTGTCGCATCGAGTATGGAAAATAAAGTTCCTTTGCGTTCTTCTCCCGTGAATGTTCTAAGAAGTTCGAGATTGCGCTGCGTGTCTTCGTCCAAAAGCATAAAATCGGACGGAGAATATAGTTCTATGTTAGTGATATGTTCAAGTTTGGTTTTCTCCATTTCTTTTACATAATCAAGAAGCGCGCCGGCGGAACCGATCCCAAAATTGAATCCACGAAGCCCAAAGCCGTCCAAAGAATAGACATTGAAATGTTCTTTGAGTGTTTGCGTTGCAACATCGGGCGAAAAATTATAATCGGGGTAGGGGGTAAATGTGCGTATCTTGTGGTTTAAGATGTTTTTCCAATTATTATCATTTGCAATTGATTCCGACAGCAGACATTCGGAAGGCGCAAGACGGGAAACTTCTATTATGAATTCTTCAATAGGAACTTCGGAAACCCTGAATTCACCTGTGGAGCAATCAAGAAACGAAAATCCGACCTTATCTCTGCCCGGAAAAAACGAAAGAATATAATTATTGCCTTTATCTTCTAAAAGGGACGATTCAACTACCGTTCCCGGAGTAATGACACGAACGACTTCTCTTTTAACAAGTCCTTTTGCTTTGCTGGGGTCTTCCATTTGTTCGCATATTGCTACTTTATGGCCTGCGCGGATAAGTTTTGCCAGATACCCTTCGACTGCGTGGTAGGGAATGCCCGCCATCGGCACTTTCTTATTGTTTCCGCCTTCTCTTGCAGTGAGGACAATCTGCAGAGTTTTTGAAGCGGTTTTGGCGTCCTCAAAGAATGTCTCGTAGAAATCGCCCAAGCGGAAGAAAAGTATCGCATTCGGATATTTATTCTTCAGCGTGAGATACTGCCGAATCATTGGGGTGAAACTATCGTTTTGCATAAATTAAAAGTATATATGATAGAAATAAATTGAAATACATGGAAATACATCGAAATAAGTTGTCTATCTGCTATATATTTCCATCATATATCTACGTATTTCTAAATATTTCCAATTCTCTTTTGATTTTTCTGTAAGTCCTTACAAATCCCATCCAAAACACCATTTATGAATGATTTGCTTTCCGTTGCGGAATATTTTTTGCTAAGTTCTATGGCTTCGTCAATGGATACGGCGTGTGGTATTTTTTCCAGGAAGAGCATTTCGTAGCAGGCAAGGCGGAGTATGTTTCGTTCGACTACGGAAATCCGCGAGATTTTCCAATTTTTCGAAAATTCTGAAATTTTCGAGTCGATGGGTGCGATATTTTTTAATGTTCCTTCTATTAAATCTTTTGCGAAACTCTTGCCTTCTTTGTCAATTTTTAAGAGAACCGCTATATGCTTAAAGGTTTCTTTCAGATGCTTGAAAGTTTCTTTTCCTTCCAATCCCGTGACGTCGTTTTGATAAAGAACTTTCAAAGCCAATTCTCTTGCTTTTCGTCTGGAGCTCATGTTTAACTGAAATATTACCCCTAGAAATTCGGCACCCTGAAATTTCGTAGAAATTTCGGGTACTTTAGTCCCGGGAATCTTTCAGATTCCTCGGGGAGAATTTCCGGGACCAAGTCCTCGAAATCTTGGAAAGATTTCAGAGGAAATATCAAAAATAAAAAATCAAATATACATATTAAATATTAAAAATTTCATAATAAAAGGACAAAAACACAAATTAAATATCAAAAATTCAAAGAACATTTATTTTTACGATAACCCTTGTCCCCCCTGTTATCCCGACGATACGTCGGGGTAGGGGGAGAACACCACAAACCGACTGCGTGGGATACCCTACGTGGTATCCCATAACCGTTCTTTTATTTTTACGCTACCCGCAATCCGATTCCCGCTTCCCGTTATTAAATCTGCCCAAACAAATTCACCATCTCGATAGCGGCTAATGCGGCGTCTCTGCCTTTGTTGCCGGATTTTGTTCCTGCCCGTTCTATTGCCTGTTCGAGAGTATCGGGAGTAATTACACCGTAAATTACAGGCATGCCCGTATCTAAAGAAATTTGGGAAATCCCCTTTGTTACTTCTCTTGCTATGTGTTCCCAATGGGAAGTGTCTCCCTTTATAACTGCGCCTAAACATATGACTGCGTCATATGTTTTCTTCTTGGCTAGTTTGCTTGCAAGATATGTAATCTCAAAGGAACCCGGAACCCAGAATACTTCTATCTCGTTTTCTTTTACGCCGTGTCTTGTAAGCGTATCTATCGCGCCGTCGAGCAATTTGCCCGTGATAAATTCGTTAAATCGCGAACACACCAAAGCAAATTTTTTCCCCTTTGCTATCAGTTCAGCTTTATATGTTTTAACCATTTCAACCTCCCTTTTTCGTTTTATAGTTAATAAAAGTTAATATCGGTTAACATAGGTTAATAAAACCCGCCATAAAAGATTGGCGGACAGGGTTACAAAACATTTTAAAGCAACCGTTATTAACCACTATTAACTTTTTGTTAACCATTATTAACCAAAACCCATTATTGTTTCAAGTCAATGTTTACCATATCTTTTCTAAAAGGTGCCCCATTTTTTCTTTTTTCGTTTTCATGTAATTACTGTTCAATTTATTGACGGGTATTTCTATCGGAATTCTTTTCGCGACTTTTAATTTATATCCCTGTAAACCGACAATTTTTTTGGGATTGTTTGTTAAAAGGCGGATAGTAGAAAGTCCCAAGTCTTCCAAAACCTGCGCTCCCATGCCGTAATCTCTTAGATCGGCCTGAAATCCCAACTCTTTGTTGGCTTGGACCGTATCCAGCCCTTTGTCCTGCAAAACATAAGCTTTTAATTTGTTTACAAGCCCGATTCCCCTTCCTTCCTGCGGCAGATAAAGCAAAACGCCTCTGCCTTCTTTGGATATCATTTGCAAAGCATCGCGCAGTTGTCTTCCGCAATCGCATCTTAACGATTCGAAAATATCTCCCGTAAGGCATTGTGAATGGACTCTTACCAAGACATTGGATTTGCCTTTTACTTCTCCTTTTACCAAGGCGAGATAATTTTCATCATTAATTATGGATTCATAAAGTACGAGTTCGAAATCTCCGTATGGCGTAGGCAGCATAGTCGTGAGCACTTTTTTAACTAACTTTTCCGTTTTTCTTCTGAATGCGATTAAATCCTTAATTGTGTATATCGGGATGTCAAATTGTTCGGAGAATTTTTTAAGTTGCGGCAGACGCGCCATCGTTCCGTCATCGTTCATTATTTCGCATATCACTCCGCCCGGAGTAAGGCCGGCGATGCGTGTTAAATCGACTGCGGCTTCCGTATGTCCTGCTCTTTCCAGTACGCCTCCTGTTTTTGCTCTTAGAGGGAATACGTGTCCGGGTTTTGCCAAGTCATTTGGTTTTGCTTTGGGGTTTATGAGTGCCTTTACCGTTACAGCTCTATCGTGAGCGGAGATTCCCGTCGTTATGTTATGCTTTGCATCGACCGATATAGTGAATGCGGATTTAAAAGTATCCTGATTTTCTCTTACCATCAAATCGATTTTCAGTTCGTCTAACCTTTTTTCGGGCAAAGCTGCGCATATAAGCCCCCTGCCGTGTTTAGCCATGAAGTTAATAGTTTTGGGCGTGATTTTTTCCGCGGCGACCAGCAAATCGCCCTCGTTTTCTCTGTCTTCGTCGTCTACAATTATTACAAACGCGCCTTTTTTGATCGTTTCCGCCGCTTCTTTAATTTTTGCAAATCTCATAAGTACCCTTTTTCTTGGAGAAATTCCATGGTAATATTTTTTTTATTTTTAGATGCGGATTTTTCTGCGTATTTTGCCAGAATATCCGTTTCAATATTTATCTTGTCGTCCGCCTTTTTTATTCCTATCGTCGTAGAGGTTATTGTGTAGGGAATTATAGTGATTTTAAACGAAGAAGTCTCTACTTCTTTTATTGTCAGGCTTATGCCATCTATTCCGATAGAACCGTTGGGTACAATATATTTCATAAGCGCCGGGGGATATTCTATTTTCAAATTAATGGTTTCTTTGCCCGTTTTTTCAATTATTTTCCCTATGCCGTCAATATGTCCGGTAATGATATGTCCGCCTAATCTGTCTGCGGGTTTCATTGCTCTTTCAAGATTTACAGCGCGGTTTTCTGTGAAATCTAAAAGCGTTGTCATTTGTAGTGTTTCTCTTACTGCCTGGACCTTAAAAGTGTCTTTTGTTATATCGGTTAGGGAAAGGCAAACTCCGTCAACAGCGATACTGTCGCCCTTATTGCTGTCTCCACATATTTGAGGAGCTTTGACGGTAAATGTCCGGAAATTTCCGCCTTTTTCTATCTTTGTTATTTTGCCGACTTCTTCGATTATTCCGGTAAACATGTTTTAACTACTCGATGTTCGGTTACGGTTAGGATACCCGTTTCGTTATTGGGTTACGTTTATCGTATTTATTTTCCTGACATAACCTTTTACCGTAAACCGATACCTGCCCGCTTCGCAAGTCCGCCTGCTTGCTTCTGCAAGAAGCGGGCAGGCAGGCGGGCGGGCTTCGTTGCCGTTACCCATTAACGTTTATTAATATATCCTTCCACCACTATGTCTTCTCCCAATTTTTTAATAGAGAAATTACGAATTTTTACGGCGTCCGATATTTTTTTTACTCCCGTACCCTCTACGGGGGAGATTGCGTCCTTGCCGCCTATTATCATAGGAGACATAAAAACTATAAATTTGTCTGCTAAATTATTTTCTATAAATGAAGCGGTTATCCTTCCGCCGCCCTCTACCAGTACCGAGGAGATTTCTCTTTTAGCCAATTCTATCATAAGTTCCCTTAAGTTGACTTTGCCTTGATCCTGTTTGCAGACTATCACTTCAACGTCTTTCTGTCTCAATTTTCTTATTTTCCCTTTGCTTATTTTATCTGTCGTGGCGACTATAACTTGCCCACCTTTTATTTTTAGTAAATTGCAGTCCAAAGGTATTTCTCCATTGCTATCAATGACTATTCTTTTAGGTTCTTTTATTCCCAAACCGTGAGTTGTAAGTTGCGGATTGTCTTTAAGGAGAGTATTAATTCCGATTAAAACCGCGCCAAATTTCCCTCTTAATCTGTAAGTGAAATCCCTTGAAGCTTGGTGTGAAATCCATTTTGAATCGCCTATATGAGTTGCTATTTTCCCATCCAAACTCATAGCCCATTTCAAAACCACAAACGGCATTTTTTTAGTTATATATTTAATGTATGGTTCATTTATTTTTCGGGCTTCCTGCTGGAGAATTCCCGTTATAACATCTATTCCCGCCGATTTTAGTTGTTTTATACCTCTGCCGCTTACTAGCGGATTTGGGTCCTGCATAGCGATTACGGCTCTTTTTATGCCTGCTTTTATCACTTCCGGTGCACAGGGCGGTGTTTTGCCAAAATGAGTGCAAGGTTCAAGGTTAATATATAAAGTAGAACCGTTTGTCTTGTGTCGCGCGGATTTTATGGCAATAATCTCTGCATGCGGCGAGCCGGCTTTTTTATGGTAACCTCTACCGATAACTTTATTACCCTTTACCAATAAAGCGCCTACCAAAGGATTTGGAGAAGTAAGCCCCTCTGCTTTTACCGCAAGGGCCAACACCTTTTTCATGAATTTGATATCAGTCTGCTTTTTCATATTAAAATGTAAAAATAAGTTGGAAATATTGTAGATATACGATATACCTAGAAATACATAGATATATGTGGAAATATGACGGAAATATATAGCAGGCAAGCAACTTATTTCGATGTATTTCCAGGCATTTCAATTTATTTCTATCATGTATATTTTAATTTATCTATTTGACTCGAAGTTTGCCTAATTTTATATACTGCACCAGCGGAATTTTCGACGGGCAAACGTAAGAACAGACGCCGCATTCTATGCAGTCTTTTATATGTAGTGCGTTCAATCTTTCCCATTTTTCGGCTTTTACGACTTTGGCAATCTGTGTGGGAATTAGATATGCAGGGCAACTTTCAACGCATCTTGCGCATCTTATACACGCTGTTTCTTCGTCTTGTGTTACTTCGCCTTTGCTCTGAACGAGTATTCCGCTTGTTCCTTTTATTACTGGAACTTCGGCCTCCTGCTGGGATATGCCCATCATAGGACCTCCCAAAATTATTTTGCCTATTGTTTCCCAATCCGCATGGCAGAAATCCAAAATGTCTTTTACGGGTGTTCCTATTCGGACCAGATAATTCCCCGGGTTTTTTACCGCTCCGGTTACGGTTATAACTCTTTCATATAAAGGTTTTGCAAACTTGACGGCTTCGTATATTGCCAAAAGGGTCCCCACATTATGCACTACCACTCCAACATCCATCGGTAGTCCCCCCGAAGGCACTTCCTTACCCAAAACCGATTTGATTAATTGTTTTTCTCCACCTTGGGGGTATTTCACTTTTAACGGTATTACTTCCATATTTTCATTTCGGACCAAGTCCCTCATTTGCTCTATAGCGTCGCGCTTATTATTTTCTATCGCTATAATGCATCTTTCGACAGCAAGTATTTTTTTTACTATTTTTATACCTTCGATAATTTCTTTGCCTGTTTCCAACATAATGCGCTGATCGCAGGTGAGGTATGGTTCGCATTCGGCGCCGTTTGCTATAAAAGTTTTGATCACTTTTTCTTTTGGCGGAGAAAGTTTAATATGGCTCGGAAATGCCGCGCCGCCGAGCCCCACAACGCCGGCTTCTTTTATTATTGCTATTATTTCATCAGCGGATAAATTTTCTGCATTTTTTCGGGGAGAGATAGACTCTTCGACTAAATCTTGTTTATCGTTTTCTATGAAAACTGCCTGAAATCTTCCTAATACCGGATGCGCCGCATTTTCGATGGATTTAACCGTTCCCGAAACGGACGAGTGGATAGGGCTTGATATAAGTTTATCCGAAGCTGCGAGTAATGTCCCCTTTTTTACTTTGTCCCCTTTTTGAACGACAGGCTGGCATGGCGCGCCCGTGTGCTGGCTTAAAGGGAAATACAATATTTCGGGCGCCGGAATAGGCGTTATTTCCTTGCCGCGGCTTAAATATTTATTTTCGGGGGGATGTACTCCGCCTCTAAAGTTGAGCAATTTATTCATGTCTTGGGATATTATTTTTCGCTGTGAAGAATTAAATTGAAGGTGTTTATAAGTCCCGTTGTTTCATGGATTAATTTCTTTCTTTCCAGTTCTTGTTCGGGATTCCAGTCGGTATCCAGTAAACTTAGCCAAAACCGGCTTTCTTCGGCTTTTTCCTGGCAGATTTTTATTTGCTGCAGAAAGTCTTTTTTATTTGAAGAGTTATGGGCTTTAATATAATTAGCGCCGATAGAGCCGGAAGAATTTATTATCTTTTTTACGTCTTCTTTATTTGCCGTGGTTTCATTCAATTTTTTAACGAATATTCTTATTTTGTTTGCAAACTCAAGGGCACGGTTTTCAATATCTTTCTTTTCAGAATCTCTTTCTTTATCTATCCACGATTTAGTTTTCATCTATCTTTATGCTTTCTTTAAGTCCCGGAGTATAAAATATATCCAATTTTCCTTCTATTTCTTCTGTTATTACGGCTTCGGTATTCGGCAATTTTTCTATCAGTTTCAACCCTTTTTCTTTTCCCATCACCATTAAAGCCGTTGCGAGCGCGTCCGCTTCTATACAGGTATCCGCAACAATCGTGACTTGTACGATGTGGTTGTCTGCCGGATAGCCGTTTCGAGGGTCAATTATATGGGAAAATCTCTTCCCCTGCAAGATAAGGAATTTTTCGTAATCACCCGAAGTAACTACCGCTTTGTCCGTCAAGGTTAGTGTTCCTATTACTTCTTTTTTATTTCTGGGGTGTTGAATTCCGATACTCCAGGGCTGGCCGTTGTCTTTTTTCCCGAAACAATAAATGTCGCCGCCCGCGTTTATAATCGCAGATTTTACACGCTTTCTTTTTAAATACTCTGCGGCTTTATCTACTATATATCCTTTGGCAATACCTCCCAAATTTATGCTCATCCCGTCTTTTTTAAAACCGACCTTTCCTCCGGGAGTAAGGATTATGTTCTCCCAGCCGACTGACTGGAGCGCTTCGTCTATTTCTTCCTGACGGGGGATTGCTTTAAGTTCTCCGCCTTCGAATTCCCATAATTTAAGAAGCGGGGAGACCGTTATGTCAAATGTTCCGTCCGTTAATTCGCTGTAATATATGGATTCTTTGATTACTTCATAAGCATTCCTGGAAACCCTTTTAAGTTCATCTTTACCCAGTGAGTTTATTTTTTTTATTTCGCTTTCTTTTTTAAATACACTTAACTCATCTTCCCATACCTGCATTTTTTTTGCTGTTTCGTCAACGAGTTTTTCTTTTTGCTGAGTGAGGGTTATTTGTACAAAAGTCCCCATAAGAATATATGTTCTTTTGTAAAGCGCGGCTCCCGATAAAAATATGGAAACTAAAAGTAATAGGATTATTTTTTTCATGGATTTTTAGGAGTAAAAAAGGTTAAAAGGTAACGGTAACGAAGCCCGCCCGCCTGCCTGCCCGCTTCTTGCAGAAGCAAGCAGGCGGACTTGCGAAGCGGGCAGGTATCGGTTACGGTTAAGGTAACGCAAAAAAGACGATAAACGTAACCCAAAAACGAAACGGGTATCATAACCCTAACCCAATCCCGATTTTTTCATTTTTACTTTCTTACCTGCCCATTTCCTACTATTACGTACTTGTAAGTCGTAAGTTCTTCAAGAGCCATCGGGCCGCGCGCGTGGATTTTGTCGGTTGATATTCCTATTTCCGCACCGAGTCCAAATTCTCCGCCGTCGGTAAACCGTGTAGAAGCGTTTACATAAACGGTTGCGGAATCCACTTCGTTTAGGAATTTTTGAGCATTTGATTTGTTTTTAGTTATGATGGAATCCGAAAGGTGTGTCCCGTATTTATTGATATGCTCAATCGCTTCGTCTACTCCCGGCACGACTTTGACGGCAAGAATAAGGCCAAGGTATTCTGCATACCAGTCGGATTCTTTTGCGAATTTTATATCTTTTACCCGCGCACCAGAAAGCCGCGCCTGTGAGGGCGTGGATGAATGGCTTTCGGTGCGGGGTTCCGCTCCACAACGGAATCCCGAAAAAAGAGAAGCCGCCGCTGTAGGGCGATGGAGCTTCACTATTTTTCTTGTCTTTGCACATCCTCTGATTTCAACGCCCGCGTTTTTGAATTTTTCGATCATCAGCGGCAAAAAATTCTTTGCGATTTTTTCATCTATAAGCATTGTTTCCATGGCGTTGCATACGCCCGGCCTCTGGACTTTTGCATTGAAACATATCTTTATTGCCATCTCTATATTTGCGAACCTGTCGATATAAACATGGCATACGCCTTTATAATGTTTTATTACCGGGATGCTGGAATTTTCCGCGACTTTTCTTATCAATTCTTCGCCGCCCCGGGGAATTATAAGGTCTATATAATTATTAAGTTTAAGAAGCTCATCCACCGCTTTTCTATCCGTTGTTGAAACAAACTGGATAATCTCTTGGGATATTGAGGTTTCCTTTAATGCGGCTCTCAATATTTCTACTATTTTTTTGTTTGAATTAAACGACTCGCTTCCACCCCTTAAAATGACGGCGTTGCCTGCTTTTAAGCACAAACTAACCGAGTCGCTTGTCACATTCGGTCGGGATTCATATATTATTCCGATTACGCCGATCGGCACCCTTTTTTTGCTTATCAATAAACCGTTTGGCCTTCTCCACGTTTTTATAATAGCACTGACCGGGTCTTCGAGTTTTACGACATTTCTTATATCGGACGCCATCTTCTCGATTCTTCTATCATTTAAGGTAAGCCGGTCAATAAAAGCGGATGAAAGTTTCTTTTTGCGGGCGTTTGCTAAATCTTTTTTGTTTGCTTTAATCAGGGCATCTTTTCCTTTCAATAAGCCGTCCGCCATCTTTACCAAAGCTTTATTCTTATCTTTAGTAGAAGCTTTAACTAACTCATACGACGTCCTCTTCGACGCTTGAGCCATTTTTAGAATTTGGGATTTAATGTTCATTTTTAATCTATCCTAAGATTACCTCTCTTACAGAAAACATATCTAATCTCATTTCTTTGATAATTCCTCTTTCCGAATAAACTTCAAATCGATTTTATAATATTTAACTTCTACATTATTTAAAACAGATGAGGAGTATTCTAGCCTTTCGTCAATTTCATGAACAATAATTATTCCTCGGACATTTTTGTTATCAGCAAGATTTGTTTTAATCCACCCCATATATCTTGTTATCTGACCGATAGTCTTATCACTACCTTTGTCCTTTTTAATCTCTATTACAACAAAGTTATTATTACTATCAATACACAACAAATCAATAGTACCTATATCTGTAGAATATTGTCTTCCAGGAATATTATTTTCATCGTGGTATAACTTTAAACCCTTCTCAACATGTTCTAGGTTTTTCTCTAAAAAATCTTCAAGTTGTCGTTCCATACTTGGAACGATTTCGCTCCTAGATAATTCCTTCTCATCTTTTTCTTCTGTAGAAATCCCAGATTCTTTCTTAAGAGATAACTTTATGCTTTTATCTTGATTAATTGTGATTATAACAACATCATCAATGTCTGCCGTATGATTATTATACCAGTCTGTTAAACCATCAATACGAGCAGCAGAAGAGTGCATCTTTGTAACATATTTTCTTCCCTCATCGTCATAGACGTTAATTTCCTCACTAGGTCCGGGGAAATATTCTCTAATTCTTGCTACGGATATTAGTCCCCATGTTACTTCTGTTTTTGTTAGATTGTGCTCAAATTCTGGCATATTGTTCGCCTTTAGTGAAATAACTCTCTTTATATTTCAAAACTTTCTTTATTTCGGAAGAGTTTAGTCCTTTGATTTTTCTATAATTTTAATAGCTTGCTTCCATGAATGACTGTAATTATTTCTAAATAATCTTCTTTAGTTTGGTAGATGATTCTGTAACCCCTATAAATTAGTTCCCTAACTTCGGAGTCATCTGATTCCGGGACTTGTCGACCTATTTCGGGGAATGATTCTAAGTGTTCTGCCATCTCAAAGATTCTATCATTGAATATTTTGGCATAGTGTGGCGAGTCCAAAGCAATAAACTTGCATATTTCTTTTAGGTCTTCTATAGAATCTTTTGACCATTTTACTTTAGCCATTCTTTCATTATTCTCTTTGCTTCTTCATGAGTATAAAACTGGCCTATCTGTAGTTGCTTTTGTCCCTTCAATATTTTTTGTTTTACATATAAATGTTCCATAATATCCTCTATAGTAGAGTCTTTAGGCAATTTTTTCACCAATGAGATTACTGTTTCTTTTACATTCGGCATTTTGAGTTACCTCCACGTTAAATTATACTCTATCAAACATTGGATTAGATAACAATTGTTTGGATTTTGAAAGGAATCTTTTTTTAACTTCATCGTGAGGGACAACGCGCCCTTCTTCAGCGGCTTTTAAAGCAATGCTCAATTTTTGTTTGACATGGAGTTCATACATAATGTCATCCCATGTTGATTGTTCCGGTAATTTGTCAATGATTTTTTTTGCTTCTTCTTTTACTATACCCATAATGTCTTACCTCCTGTCGAAATATATCACGGATTCTAATATAATTCCAACGGATTTATGTACTTATTGAGAAGTCATTTTGCGGGGAATTTACAAAGCGCGGAAAGATTATGTTTTTTATTGCGAGGAATGTTTTTAATAAACGGGTAAATGTTTTTTGAACATTTCCGTAATTATTTGTTCCATCGAATATAACCCTGCCGGTTTATTGATAAGCCATTTTGATGCGAATACAGCTCCCTGACCGAATGCCGCTCTGCTTATACTATCGTGCGCCAATCTTATGGTTTGGTTCTGTAAACCGAAAATTATTTCGTGTTTGCCGACGATTCCGCCTACGCGGATTGAATTAACATGTTTTTTCTCGTCAAGATTTAATAGGGAAGCGAGTTTCTTTGCCGTGCCCGATATATCCTGCTTTTCCCTGAAATGTTCCTCTACAATTTCTATGTCCGCATGGGGAGCTATCTCCTGAAGAACTTGAGACGCTATAAGCAGAAAGTTAATGCCCAGAGTAATATTTGGAGAATAAAGAACCGTTGTCGATGAACCCAGTGACAATAGTTTTTTTAAGTCCTGTTCTTCGTAATTTGAAATCGCCGAAATTATTTTAATGCCTAATTGTGCGGCTTTTTCGTAATAATTTACGGCATTAGAATTCGCAAAATCAACGATTATATCTACCGGATTATTTTTAAAAAAAGAATCATTCCCGCCTGCTTGCTTGCGGGCAGATATTTCATCTGCGGAAAAGATTTCCCCTTCGTTGAATTCGAACCCCAAAAGGTCGGTGGCAAATTTATGTTCGTCTTTATGGGTTTTTCTGATTACCCATTTTAGCGAGAAGGCACTATCTTTTACAAATTCATTCGCTACAATTTTGCCTGTTCTTCCAAATCCAAATAGTCCAATGCGGATTTTTTCCATAAATTAACCCCTTTTAAATATTGCGTAAACTGATTTAATTGGAATGCACTTCAGATATCCTGATAGACTCTTACATTATAACCTAGCGTATATATGCGGTGTCAATATTAGAATTATATATTACATCACAACCAAATTATCTCTATGTATAACCTCGTCGTAGTCTTTGTATCCCAATGCTTTTTTAATCTCGGAAGATTTTAGCCCTTTGATTTTTTCTATTTCGTCACTGCTGTAATTGCTCAAACCCCTTGCGAATTCTTTGCCGTTTTCATCCGTAATACTCACCGAATCGCCTGAATCAAAATTGCCTTTTACGGATACCATACCCGAAGGGAGCAAGCTTTTGCCGCCTTTGAGGAGTGCTTCTTTTGCGCCTTTATCTACGACAATTTGTCCTTTTGATTTAAGCGAGAAGGCAATCCATTTTTTCTTCCCTTTTTTCTTTTGCTCAAGAGGAGCGAAAAATGTTCCAATTTCTTTGCCTTTAATTATTTTGTTTAGTATTTGTTTTTCTATGCCGTTGGCTATAATAACGGGTATGCCGGATTGGGTGAGCATTTTTGCGGCTTTTATTTTGGTTTCCATTCCGCCTGCGCCGTCACCTTTACGTTTCGCCATTTTTTCTATTGCGGGTGTAATCTCGGCTACATAAGGAACAAATTTTATTTTTTTATTTTTAGGGATGCCTGCCTGCCAATTTTTATCGGGCAGGTCCGTATACAAACCGCAGATATCCGTGAGAATCGCCAGTAAATCCGCATCCATCATAAGGGCAACTAAAGCCGACAGGGTATCGTTGTCTCCGAATTTTATTTCTTCGACCGCAACAGTGTCATTTTCGTTAATAATAGGTATTACGCCTTTTTCCAAAAGCCGAAGCATCGTGTTTCTTGCGTTGAGGTATCTGTGGCGGTTCTGCAAGTCCTCTCTTGTTAAAAGAATCTGGGCGGTCGGAATATTGTATTTTTTAAATGCCGCGGAATAACTGTGCATTAATTTGACTTGTCCCACTGCCGATGCGGCTTGTTTTAAGGGTAGGTCGGTCGGTCGTGAACCGAGTTTTAAATCTTTTAAACCCGCTGCGATTGCGCCCGAAGTTACGATAATAATCTGATGATTTTTCTTGTATAGCGTTTCTATCTCTTTAACCAAACTTTCTATTAAAGATAAGTCCAGTTCGTTTTTAGATGAGGTTATGACGCGGCTGCCGATTTTTACGACTATGCGTCTGGAACTTGAAAGAACTTTGGCTCGGTCCATAAACTGATTAGTTAATAACGGTTAATAAAGGTTAATAACAGTTAATAATGTCCCGACGTAACGTCGGGACAGGGTTGCAAAAAGATTTTAAAGTAACCTTTTGTTAACTTATATTAACCTCTGTTAACCAGTTTTTTGAAAATTTCACATTTTCACCACCCAAACTTTTGTGGTGGCGGTTGTTTCAGGGTCAAGTTTTATTTTTACGCTGTATATACCCAGTACTTTAATCGGAGTCGGCAGTTCTATTTTTCTTTTGTCTATATCGAAGCCCTCTTTCTTCAAAAGGTCGGAAATGTCCTGCGTTGTTACGGAGCCGTATAGTTTATCATTCTCGCCGATCTGAACGGGCGCGGTAAGAGAAAGTTTTTCCAGTTTTTGGCATAGTTCTTCCACAGTTTTTTTGCTTTCTTTTCGTTTTTGTTCTGCCTTTATTTTTTCCTTCTCTACAACTTTTTCGTTTGATTTGGTTGCTTCAAGAACTAATTTTTGGGGAATTAGATAGTTTCGGGCATATCCTTCCTTAACCTTTACTATATCCCCGATTTGGCCCAAATTTTCCACATCTTTTATTAATATCAGTTTCATATTATTTGTTCCTCTCTTTTGATGAGGGTTTGAGTATTCCTGTTTTTTCTTTGACTTTTCTTTCAATTTCTTTTGTCATGTCTTGATGTTCTTTAAGAAATTTTACGGCGGTATCTTTCCCTTGTCCTATTTTTTCGCCGTTATACGAATACCACGAACCGGCTTTTTCTACGATGTTATGTTCTACTGCGGTATCTACAACACTTCCCACCCACGATATCCCCTCATTGTAGAAGATTTCGAAAATGGCTTGTCTAAAAGGCGGAGCGACCTTATTTTTTACGATTTTCACCCGGTTTGTGCTTCCAATGATAGTTTCGTTTGGTCCGGTTATGTTTCCTGTTCTGCGTATATCCAGTCTTACGGAAGCATAGAATTTCAGCGCTCTGCCGCCGGCGGTCGTTTCGGGACTGCCCCACATAACGCCGATTTTCATTCTTATTTGATTGATGAAAATACAAGCTGTTTTGGATTTGCTGATTGATGAAGTTAATTTTCTTAATGCCTGCGACATGAGCCGCGCCTGAAGGCCCATATGAGAATCACCCATTTCCCCTTCCAGTTCGGCACGCGGTACTAAAGCGGCAACGGAATCTATTACAATTATGTCCATTGCATTTGACCTGACTAACACTTCGGCGATATCAAGCGCTTGTTCGCCGGTGTCGGGTTGTGAAACCAATAAATTGTCCAAATCAACGCCTAATATTTGCGCGTATTTGGGGTCCAGTGCGTGTTCGACATCGATAAATGCGGCTTTGCCGCCTTGCTTTTGTGCATTTGCGATTGTATGGAGTGAAAGTGTTGTTTTTCCGCTTGCTTCGGGACCGTATATTTCGGTAATTCTGCCCCGGGGGAGCCCGCCTACGCCCAAAGCCACGTCAAGAGTAAGAGCTCCCGTTGGGATTACTTCGACGGGTATATATGCTCTTTCTTCCCCTAGACGCATAATAGAGCCTTTTCCGTGATGTTTTTCTATCTGGCTTAAGGCTAAGTCAAGAGCTTTTTCCCTGTTTAGTTTTTCCGTATTTTTTTCTGTTTTTTCCGCCACTTTATCCTCCTGTTAATAATGATTACACCGATTAGAAAATACCAGATTACACGGATTAAAGATTTTTTATCTGTGTAATCGTTCTGAAATCTGTGTAATCCAGTATAAATTTAGTGGAATTTATACTGAGAAAGTTATCATATTTAGCCCAAAAATTCAAACTCATCTAAAGTTGTATATTCCGCGCCTTGCGGTTTTAATATGCTTTTGAAAAGAACTATTTTATCCGCAGTGAAACAGTCGCTTTGAAAAGAAGAAAGAGTTTTAATTTCTTCCGTTAACTTTTGGATATTTTTCTTGCTTCTTACCCGCCCCAGCGTAAGATGCGGATGGAAAAGGCGCGTTTCTTTTTCGAAGCCAAACGAATGCAAACTTCCTTCAATCTCTTTTTGCAAATTGTTTATTTTTTCTTCGTTTTTATTTAGTCCTATCCAGACAACTTTCGGATTTGATAGAGTAGGGAATGCTCCCGCTTTTTCGGCGCGGGTTTGGAAACATGTATGTTTATCCGCGATTTCTTTTAATTTTTCGGAGATCGCTTTTATTTTTTGTTCGTCAACTTCACCCAAAAATTTTAAAGTTAAATGAATATTATCGATTCCAACCCATTTTACGTCCGCATCCGTTTCTTTTAATTGGGACTGTATTTTAGAAAGTTGACTGTGAATGTTTCCCGGTATGGGGATAGCAATAAAGCAACGCATAATTTATCGATTTTTAAATAGAAATAGATTGAAATACATGGAAATATTATTGAAATATATTGTCTTGTTATAGAACACAATGTATATCCACTGTATATCAACTGTATTTCTACGGTATTTCCTTGTTTATATTGCAATCAAATATCTTCTCACCATATCCAGCGCGGTTTGGGCTGTTTTTGCTCTTATCATCCAGCGTGTTCCGGAAAACTGGTGCTCCTCCACTTTAAATTCTTCTTCGGCGGCAAGCCCTATGTAAACCAGTCCCAAGGATTTGTTATGTGTTCCGCCTGAAGGTCCCGCAATGCCTGTGGTTGAAAGGCCTATGCTTGCGGATGAAGAATTTTTTACGGCAAGTGCCATCGCTTTTGCAACCTGAGCGCTGACGGCTCCGTGCTGTTTGATTAATACTTCAGGAATTTTTAAATCCTTAATTTTGGATTCGTTCGAATAAGTTACCATGCCCGAGAGGAAATATCTTGAGCTGCCTGGAACATCCGTGATTTTTTTCGCGATTAATCCTCCGGTTACAGATTCGGCTACGGAGATTGTTTTCTTGTTTAGAGTTAAAAGCATACCTACAACTTTTTCCATGGAAGTTTCTCCGGTGGCATATATGTTATCGCCCAATTTGTTTTTGACGGTATTTTCCATATCTTCTATAAGTTTTTGTGCTATTGCCCCGGAGCCGCCTTTTGCCGTGATGCTTACTTTGATCCCTTCCTCTGCATTTGCGCGGAGACCCACAAGTGGATTTTTATTCTCTCCCATAATATCTTCAAGAAGTTCACCGACTTTTGCTTCGGAGATTCCCCAAATTTTTAGTATTTGATGTTTGATTACGTGATTTTTTTCTCTGTTGCCCGCAAAAAGTAAAAGCGTATTTTTTTCGGTAATGGCTTTTAGTTCATCAGGGACTCCAGGAAGAAGGACGATTTTCTTATCATTTTCGGATATTATGATTCCCGGGGCCGTTCCGATGGGATTGTCCAATATTTGCGCCCCTTCGGGATACAGCGCTATCTTTTCGTTTGTCTTACTGATTGCCGATGTCAAGTCTTTTAGTTTGTTGCGTATTTTTAAAAGGGTGGGTTCGTGAGAGACTAATTGTTTGCCCAAAACTTCGGCTACGACTTTTTTTGTAATATCATCTTTGGTAGGGCCCAGACCACCTGTGATGATTATAAAAGAAGAGCGGGAAAAGGCTCTTTTAAGGACTTTTTGCATTCGTAACGAATCATCGCCTATGGCAGTTTGATAATTAAGGTCTATGCCGAATTCCTGCAGTCTTCCGGCTAAGTAAGTGGCATTGGTGTTTATAGTTTCACCGTTAAGAAGTTCGTCGCCCACATTGATAATTTCTGCACTCATGTCTTTTCCTTTTGATGTCAGGTTAACAATGGTTAAAAGAGGTTAATAACAGTTAATAATGTCCGCCTGCCAAATATTGGCGGGCAGGGTTACAAAAGATTAAAGCAACCTTTGTTAACTACTATTAACCTATGTTAACTTTTATTAACTTGAAGATTGGAGCCGGGAGCCAGATTCGAACTGGCGACCTGAGCATTACGAATGCCCTGCTCTACCGACTGAGCTATCCCGGCGTAAATATCGGTATTCGGTTAGGGTTATGATGCCCGTTGTATTTTGCTTTTACGTAACCGCTAAACGTAAACCGATACCTGCCCGCAACCATTGGCAGGCGGGCGGGCTTCATTACCGTTACCCTTCAACCTTTTTATTATATCTTAATTAAGAGGTTTTTGCTTATTCAAAATAAAGCGGGGGGATTTGTTTGAAGGATCCCGCAACGTAAAACATCAAAAAAATTTCCCGAAGGGATATTTTTTCGATACTCTGCGGGATAAGCGTCATCCTTTTTATCCTTACTTCAATATCATATTTATGTCGGTATAAAAGGATGACGCTTAAAATAACCCTAATTGTTTTTCTTTTTTCTGTGTGGTTTCGTTTACGTTTTTATTCTTATATATAGAAGCAAGAGGATTTTCTTTTATCTTTTGGACTTCTTCTTTGGGCGGGGGAGAAATCAAGAATGCATGTAGTTTTTTGAAATCCTCTTCCAACGCATCCATTAACCCGGGCTGGTGCAAAACTGCGGCCGGATGATAAAGAGGAAAGATACTAAGCCCTTCTCCGAGTCTGTTTTCCTTACCCGTTTTAAACGGCTTGCCATGTTCGGAACTTATAAATACTTTCCTTTGCATCATTTCCGCGAAAGAAAATCTGCCCAAAGTGCATATTACTTTTGGTTTTATAATTTTTATTTGTTCAAGCAGATAGGGGATACATGTATTGATTTCGTCGGGTTGCGGGTCGCGATTTCCCGGCGGACGACATTTTATTATATTTGCTATGTAAACGTTTTTCCGTTCCAGCCCTATTTCTCTTAGAAGATTGTCAAGAACTTTTCCCGCTTGCCCGACAAAGGGCCTTCCCTGAATATCTTCATGGTATCCGGGAGCTTCGCCTATGAATATAATTTCCGCTTGTTTATTCCCTTCTCCCGGAACGGCATTTGTCCTGGTTTTGGAAAGATGGCATTTGGTGCAGGCCTTTACTTCTTTTGCGATGTCGTCTAGGTTTTGCATTCTCTTTTTAGAAAAAGGTTAACATAAGTTAATATAGGTTAATAGTAGTTAATAAAGGTTGCTTTAAAAATGTTTTGTAACCCTTGTTAACCTTTATTAACCCTGTCTGCCGACAGGCGAATTTTTAACCATTTTTAACCTTTAATTCCCAATCTTTTAAATATCTTATTTACGTTTTTAAGAAGAGATGAAAAGTCGAAACATATGTCTAATTCTTTTTTACTTAAGAGGCCGGTTATTTCTTTGTCTTTGGAAATTATGGATTTGAAATCTTTTTTAGTGTCGTAACTTTCCAGTGCGTATTTTTGAACTAAGTCATATGCTTTATTCCTATCCAGCCCCTTTTTTATAAGCGCAGTGACGATTTTCTGGGAAAAGACGAGCCCGCCGCTTATTCGTAAATTCTGTTTCATTCTTTCGGGATATACTTTAAGGTTTTTTATTATGAAAATAGATTTCTGCAGTATGTAGTTTGTAAGAATGCAGGAATCAGGAATAATTACTCTTTCTGCCGAGGAATGCGAAATGTCCCTTTCGTGCCAAAGCGGTATATTTTCAAGAGATACTTGCGCATTTGCCTTAATTACTCTTGCCAGGCCGCAAATTCTTTCGCATAAAATCGGATTTTTTTTATGGGGCATTGCGGAAGAACCTTTTTGGGTTTTTGTGAAAGGTTCCTCGACTTCTCTAACTTCCGTTCTTTGCAAATGTCTTATTTCAAGCGCAAATTTTTCGAGCGACGAAGCGATTAGTGCCAAACTCAAAAGATATTCTGCGTGTCTGTCTCTTTGGACAACTTGAGTGGCAATCGGCTCGGGTTTTAATCCTAATTTTTTAAGAGTTGTTTCCTCCAATTGGGGCGAAGTATGGGTAAATGTTCCAACCGCGCCGGAAAGTTTTCCGTAACTTATTGTTTCAACGGCTTTTTCAAATCTTTGTATGTTTCTTTTTATTTCCTCTTGCCATAACGCCATTTTCAGACCGAATGTTATCGGTTGGGCATGTATGCCGTGGGTTCTTCCGATCATTACTGTGTTTTTATGTTTTAATGCCTGTCTTTTTAATATAGACATTAATTTATTTAGATCTTCTTTTGTGATTTTGCTTGCGTCTTTTATCTGAAGGGCAAGGCCGGTATCCATTATATCCGAAGATGTAAGCCCTAAATGTATATATTTTGCTTCATTGCCAACAATTTTTGACAGTGAATCCAGAAAAGCGATAACTTCATGGTTATTGGATTTTTCAAAATTGTGAATCGCCTCGAGATTTATTTTTGCTTTTTTTCTTATTTTTTCGACGGTTCCTTTTGGGATAAGCCCTTCTTTTTGCATTGCTTCACAAACTGCCAGTTCCACGTCCAGCCATTTTTCGTATCTGTTTTTTTCTTCCCAAATGTTTCTCATTTCTTTTAAAGTATATCTTTCAAGCATTTTATTTCTCCACGGTTTTTGGGTTAAACGGAGGGTTAGAACTCCATCCCACGCTAAAGTTCGCATAAAGAATATTATATCCATCCCTGTGAGATTTTGATTTTTCGTAAGCCGCAGTCATATCTACCATTAACCATGTTTGCGCGGGGTTTTGAATGGAATATAAAGTCCTCCCGTTTACTTCGTCATTCCATAAATAAGTCAGACCCAAATCCTTCAGTTTCTGAGGCGCTGTCGGACAGATGAATATTTCGCTCGGCATTCCGTAATCTTTTAGAATAACTTTTATGCTTCTCGGGTCCGTATTCGGATTTTCCGGAAAAAATTTTGCGTTCGGAAGCCTGCCCTGCTCTATTTCGAACATTTGAATTGCCGCGCCGATTTGTTTCAAGTTGTTCATACAACTAATTTCATATGCTTTGTTTTTTACTCCAATGTATGCGGCAGGTGAGACCGCGCCCAATATGGAGGTTACTAACATTAATTCTGTAAGGGTGAATCCCGTTAGAGATAGCCCCCCTGCTTTCTTGCGAAAGCAAGAAGGGGGGCGTAACCTATTGAGGAATATCTCTATCTTATTATTAGTTCTTGCAATCTTGTGTGAAACTGAATTTTTTTGTTGTGGATTAATCTCTAACGGGATAAATCCCGCTTTAGAATGCAGGATTTTTTTGAATCCCCGCCTGCCTATCGGTTGCGGGCAGGTGTGTAATCTTTTATAAATCTGTGTAATCATTTTTATTTATAAAACTTTTTTAATATTTTTTCTATAAGAAGGATAAATTAATTTTTTCTCGGTAATAAAGCAGGTGATTAGTGAGTTAGGCACAACATCGAATGCCGGATTATAAATTTTAATGTCTTCGGGCGCAATTCTTTTTCCGTTAAAATTTTCTATTTCACTTTTGTCTCTTTGTTCTATTATTATATCTTCACCCGTTCGTTTTTTAGGGTCAAAAGTTGAAGTCGGCGCAGCCACATAAAAAGGAATGTTGTGAAAACTTGCTAAAACCGCGAGCGAATAAGTTCCTATTTTATTTGCAGTATCGCCGTTTAAAGCTATTCTATCGGCGCCTACGATAACTCTATTGATTTTATCTTCCCTCATTACTTCGCCGGCCATATTATCGCATATGAGGGTTGTGTCGATTTTTTCCTGCGCTAGTTCCCAGCAGGTAAGTCTCGCTCCCTGCAGTAGCGGCCTTGTTTCGCTTGCATATACTCTTATTTTTTTACCTTGTTCTTTTGCTTTAAATATTACTGCAAGTGCTGTTCCGTAGCCCGATGTTGCAAGAGCGCCGGCATTACAGTAGGTAAGAATACTATCGCCGTCTTTTATTAAATTTGCGCCTTTTTCGCCGATAGCCTGGCATGTTTTCTGGTCTTCCATTTGTATCTTCAAGGTTTCTTCCAAAATTGTGCCTTTTATGGTTTCGATTGGATATTTTTTTAATTGTCCGACTTTATCCTGCAATCTTTCCATGGCCCAAAACAAGTTATATCCTGTAGGACGGCAAGCGCTTAAATATTTAATCAGGTCTTTAAATTTTTTATCGAAACGCTTGAAACTTTTAGTTTTATAATCTTTTATTCCCAAATAGAGCCCGAAGGCCGCGGCTATGCCCAAAGCGGGCGCACCCCTTATTTTTAAACTTTTTATCGCATCGAACATTTCTTCGATGGTTTCGATATGGATATGGCTGAGTTTGTTGGGCAAACAGGTTTGGTCGATTATTTTGACTTTATTGTTTTGCCATTCTATAGGCGTAAAAGGCATATTAATTTACTCCGAAACTTCATTTTATCACAAATTTACCCCGTTAGAAATTTAAAAACCGATACAATAATTATTAATCGGGTAAGTATTCATTGCTTTGTATAGCATCTTAAAAACAACTCATTAAATTTCTAACGGGGTAAACCCCGTAGAGAAATTCAAAAATTTTCGAGTCGGAACCCAGTTATATTCTTTTGTGAAAATTTTAATATTATAGGTTTGTTCCTATCAGGGTAAGAAGTGCTCCGTCGCGTGCCGTCGCTGAAACTCTGGCGCATGAGCGACCGGGGCTTTGGAGCGCCGGCGACAAGATTTTAGAAGATTCTTTTTTTCTTTCTATTTACCCCGAACCAAACTTGTTCTGGTTTGGGGCTCTCTACTATCTACTCTCTACTTAATTTGTATATTGAGGTGTAATATAAGATATGTTAGCATAACAGTCAAGTCCAATGAAAACCACCTCATTAAACAAATCTATCACCAAATCGGCCGGTATAATAAGTTTTGCGACTTTGATTTCCCGTATATTGGGATATGTCCGCGATGTTGTCATTGCTGGTTTATCCGGCGTATATGTGTATACTCAAGCTTTTGTGGTTGCTTTTAAAATTCCCAATTTGTTCAGAGATTTTTTAGGCGAGGGCGCTGCTAATTCAGCGATTATCCCTGTATTCAGCGAGTATACCGTAAAACATTCAAAGGAAGAATTTTGGCAGTTGGCAAATGTTGTTTTGAATCTGCTTTTGATATTTTTAACCATAATTACTCTTTCAGGCATAGCATTGTCTCCGTTGATTGTGAGGATTGTCGCACCCGGTTTTATTGCTGACCCGCATAAATTGCAAACTACCATTACGTTAACACGTTTTATGTTCCCGTATATTTTATTGGTAGGATTAGCCGCTTATGCTATGGCTATGCTCAATTCTTTAAAGCATTTTTCAATTCCTGCCTTTGCGCCGTGTTTTTTTAATATATCACTAATTGTTTTTACACTTATTTTCGGAGAGGGGATTAAAGGGTTTTCGTTTGGAGTTATTATCGGCGGTATCTTGCAGCTTTTTATCCAAATTCCGATTCTATATAAGAAGGGATTTCGGTTGAAATTTCCTCGTAGTTTAAATCATCCTGCTGCAAAAACTATCGGTAAATTGATGGTTCCGCGTGTTTTAAGTTCAGGCATTTACCAATTAAATAATTTAATAGATACAATATTCGGCTCTTTAGCTTTCATAGTTGGCGAAGGCGGGGTGGCGGCTTTATATTTTGCTTATCGGCTGATTCTTTTTCCGTTAGGCATTTTCAGCACGGCTCTTTCGCAGGCGATTCTTCCTACATTTTCAAGACAGGCTTTAGAAGATAATCAAGACAATTTAAAACATACACTTTCCTTCGGACTCCGTGCAACTTTTTTTGTTATGTTACCGGCATCGGTTGGCTTCTTGATTTTGGCAAAGCCAATTGTTTCTACTATATTCCAACGCGGAAAGTTTGACATTTATGCTACAAATATCACTTCAAACATTTTATTGTTTTATAGTATCGGGTTAGTTGCTTACGGAGCCAAGAGAATACTGCAATCCTGCTTTTTTGCCATGAAAGATACCGTTACCCCCACAAAAATTGCCGCTTTGGCATTATTTATAAATATAGTTCTAAACGCCATTCTTATTTTCCCTTTAAAATTGGGAGGAATAGCTTTGGCCACGTCTATTTCCGGGCTCATTACTTTCTTTATCTTATTTTTTCTGCTTAAAAAGAAAGTGCGCTCTTTCGATATGAGGCCAATAAATTCGTCTTTTTTGCGCATTCTTTCTGCAAGCGTCGGTATGGGAATATTCTGCTATTTCCTGAAGGAACTGAATTTACTTTTAACGATTTCAGCGGGGATAGTCGCTTATGTTGCTTTTTGTTTTATTTTTCAGGTAAAAGAGATGCAGCAATTATGGAATTGGTTTAAAAAAAGAGCTTAGTGATAGGGTAAATGGGTCAACGAGTTAATGGAGGATAATTTATAACCGGTCTACTGGTTAACTGGCTAACGTAAAAAAATGACAATTAAAGAAACAATAGATAGATTGCCTATCTCTAACGGGGTGTATATTTTCAAAGATAAGGCTAACAATTATCTTTACATAGGCAAAGCAGAAAATATAAGAAAAAGAGTCAAATCTCATTTTCAAAAAACTCGTTTCCACGACAAAGATGCTATCTTAACTAACAAAACAGTATCAATAGATTATATTGTTACCCAATCTGCAGTGGAAGCTTTAATACTTGAATGTAATCTTATTAAACAACATAAGCCTAAATATAATTTGATGTTGAGGGATGACAAGAGCTATCCCTATATAAAAATAGCTTCAGGTGAGAATTTTCCGACTATTTATATAACGCGCGATTTGAATGATAAAAGCGGAAAATATTTCGGGCCATATACAGATGTGAAATCTTTAAGAAGGACTCTGTTATTGCTGCAAAGAATTTTTCTTTTTAAAACATGCAAAAAAACAAAAATAGACGGCAAACCGTGTCTAAACTATCACATTGCAAGATGTATAGGTCCCTGTAGCGGGAAAGTTTCAAAAGAAGATTATATGGAAATAATTCGAAGCGTTTGTCTGTTTCTTGAAGGTAAAACACAAATCTTGCTGTCTTATCTTAATAAGAAAATGGAAGAAGCAAGCGAACTTCAAGATTATGAGAAGGCAAGCAAATTAAGGGACCAAATAGAGTCTATCCAAAAAATATCTTTTACTCAAACGGTTTCTAAATTAACAGGCAGAAATCAGGATTTTATAGCCTATGCGAACTCTAAAAATAAGGCTTTAGTTGTTTTATTTAAGGTAAGAAACGGGAAATTGTCGGCACAGGAAAAATTCAATCTTATAGTAAGAATGAATTTTAAAATAGAAGAAGCAATCGCATCTTTTATAGAGCAATATTATTCGTCAAGCTTCCTTATACCCGATGGAATATTTGTGCAGGTTAATCTGAAAGAAAGAAAGCTTTTGGAACAGTGGCTGAAAAAAACCAAAGGTAAGAACGTAAAAATTTCAGTTCCCCAAAAAGGCGATAAAAGGAAATTGCTTAAAATGGCAAGTGATAATGCGCAATATAGAATACTGGAAACTATTGCTGTGAAATCCAAACAAGTTAATGTTGGTCTAGACTTACAAAAAAGACTAAGCTTACCATCGGCGCCGTTTAGGATAGAAGGAATAGATATTTCTAATATAAGAGGCAAAAGCGCGGTTGGAAGTGTAGTCGTCTTTGACAAAGGCATTGCCGTAAAAAACGACTGGAGAAAATTTAAGATCAGGAGCATAGATACTTCGGATGATTATATGATGATGAAAGAAGTGCTCGGAAGAAGATATAAGCGGATGCTTGCTGAAGGCAATTTGCCCGATTTGGTCCTTGTTGATGGCGGGAAAGGGCAGGTGAGTATTGTCAAACAAGTCTTCAGCGAATTAGGTATAAAAGGAATTCCGATCATTGGTATTGCCAAACCCGTAAGACCCGTAAAGAGACATGTCTCTAACGGGTTTAAAAATGGATTTTTAACGAAGTCAAGAGGTGAAAATAAAATTCACTTGTCCTATTCTTCCAAAACGGTAATTCTAAATCCCCGGGTAGAATCGTTCCGTTTTCTTGCACGTATCCGAGACGAAGCACATAGATTTGCCCATTCCTATTATTCAACTCTCAAAAGAAAAGAAATAAGAAAACTTTAAGAGAATCGGTCAGATTCAATACTAAAAGTTCAAAAAGTTATCTAAAAACCTACCCGAAAAATAAATTCACAAAATTGTTCTGCAATGTGCATCTATTCTAAAAGAAATCTAAAAGAAATAAGCTATCGCTGTTTTATGGCATTTATGCAATACGAATGTCCAAATATGAGCATAAAGACTTGACAGAGGAGTTATAATGTCCACGAAAAAAAGAGAGGCAATATGAAGAATTTCTTAATGTCCCAAAATGAACACTATACTTCAGGAGGAATAAAAATGAAGAGAGTGAATTTTTTTGTTTGTTTGGTTGCTGTAGTAACAATATTTTTTGTTAATTTATCCGTGGTAAATGCGGCGAGAAAATTTAAAAATTCAAAGAGGTTCTTTCCTAAGCCACCTAGTACTTTATTGGCTCTACCTCAAAGTTCTGCGGTGGGAGGATTTACGGATTCCGGGATAAATTTTACTGAAGTGCAGAGTGGCTCTCTTGCCTGGGGTGATTATGACAACGACGGAGATTTAGATTTGGTAGTAGCTGGTTTGTCGGATTCAGGGCGAACTTCTAATATCTATAGAAACAACGGCGACAATACATTCACAGATATAAACGCGGCATTGCCAAAGGTAGATAGGAGTTCAGTTGCCTGGGGAGATTATGACAACGACGGCGATTTAGACTTAGTTATATGTGGTTGTGTTACTTTACTGGAAGAATTCACCACAAAAATCTATCGAAATGACGGCAGTGATACATTCACGGATATAGACGCAGGATTGATTGGAGTAGCTTCCGGTACTCTTGGCCTTGCCTGGGGAGATTATGACAACGACGGAGATTTAGACCTGGCATTATGCGGCCACTATATTCCCGATGACCACCACTATGCCGTCACAAAAATTTACAGAAATGATGGCAGTGATACATTCACGGATATAAACGCCGCATTGACCGGATTAGATGGTACGGTTGCCTGGGGAGATTATAACAATGACGGCTATTTAGACTTGGGAATCTCCGGTTGGCTCCATTGTTCCGCGGACTACACCAAAATTTACAAAAATAATGGTAACGGGACATTCACGGATATAGGCGCAGACTTCGGTGATGTAGACGGTGGGTTTCTTGCCTGGGGCGATTATGATAACGACGGAGATTTAGACATTGCAATAAGTATTTTTTATGTTTATCCCGCAGACTACTTCCAAAAAATCTTCAGGAATGACGGTAATAATCAATTCACAGAAATCTTAGAAATCCCCGGAAGCGGTAAAATTGCCTGGGGAGATTATGACAACGACGGCGATTTAGATTTTGCATCGTGCGGCAGGATATCAGGCAATGGATATTATATTACAAGAATCTACAGGAATGACGGCAATGACACATTTACAGATATAGATGCAGGATTGCCCGGGGCAGGCGAGTATGTTGCCTGGGGTGATTATGATAACGACGGAGATTTAGATTTGGCGATGATGGGTAAAAATACTAAATGGGGTGGAGGATTCATCACCAAGATATACAAAAACAATCTTAACAATCCTAACGCTATTCCCTTTGCCCCGGTAAACCTAACCTGTGAATCCGAAAGCGAAAACAGCGTTCTCCTTAAGTGGGATGCCGGCTATGATGCAGAAACACCTGAAGAAGGCCTCTACTATGACCTTCGAGTAGGAACAAGTTCCGGAGCAAATGATATAGTGACTGGCGTTTACAGTTCTCCGCTTTTAGGAAATTATCTGCGTCCGAAACTTTCAGATGACCAATTGGGCGTAAGATTAAAGAATTTACCTCTTGGCCAATACTACTGGAGTGTTCATACAATAGATACGGGATTAAGAACATCAGCAGCTGATGAGACTAGATTACCTGAAGAGTCAACATTTGAGGTTTTACCTTCCATATCAGGCAAAGTAACATTGCCGGCAAAAAATTCGGTTGTCTGGGTAAAAGTGCCTGAAATAAATCCCGAAACTCCCACCACTATCTATATGTATTACGATAGCCCCAGCGCAGAAGACGGCCAAAATAAAGAGGGAGTCTGGGATGACAATTTTAAAGGTGTTTGGCATCTAAACAGCACACAATGGCAGGACTCAACTTCTAACCAAAACCACGGAACAGCGCTTGGAGATGTAGCAATTGATGCGGATAGCAAAACAACCAGCGCCGCAAAATTTGACGGAGTCGGCGATGTTATTAAATTACCAAACTCAACTATCGGCAACTGGGATAAAATTACTCTTGTCGCTTGGGTAAAAATGCCGCAATATGCAAAAACCAAATGGCCCGGTTTTATTGCCGCTTATACAGATGCAGCATCTCACAATATAGGCCTTGGTATTTGGCAGGGCAGAGGCAACCTCTGGTACGAAGTAGATACCAATATTGGAAATTATCCCAATTACGGGACTCTGACTGTTCCCTGGGACGAATGGTTTCAGGCGGCAATGGTCTATGACGGAACTAATCTCACGGAATATCTCAATGCTGTAAAAGGCAAGACATCTTCTGCATCCGGTATATTGTCAAATATCACATATTTAGGTTTAGGTAATGACGGCGATATATATGGCCCGTTTACCGGTCTATTGGACGAAGTGCGAATATCAAATGTAGCCCGCTCCAATGCGTGGCTAAAAGCAGAATATAATAGTATGAATGATAACCTAATTAGTTTTGGCGAAGAAGTAGAAATTTATGGAGGTCTTTGGAATTACAGAAGGGCAATAACCATAGACCCGACCAAGATAGACGAAACATTAGTAAACTTCCCAATATGCGTGAAGCTTGACAATACACGTATTAGATATACAGGTTCTGACGGCAAAGACATAAGATTCACGGATAGTTTAGGTAGTCCCTTATCTTATGAAATAGAATCCTGGAATGAAACAGGCGCGCCAATGTCAGACACAAGAGACGTAACAGATGTAACCCTAACACTAAGTGGTGATGAAACAGGAATGGTTAATCCGGATATAGAGGGAAACTACAGCTTTATAGATTTAGCAGCCGGCGGCACCTATACAATAACGCCTGAGCTTAGTGATTACTATTTTGTTCCCCAGTCACGCTCATATTCTTATATTGATGATAATCAGATAAACCAGGACTTTACAGCGGTATACATTCCTTTCCTGTCCGAATGGCCTTATAAGAAAACAATAGTGATTTCGGGTTCATCGGTTGATTTGACCGATTACCAGGTAAAAATAAATGTGGAATATGAGGAAGAAATGCGACCTGACTTTGCAGATTTAAGATTCGTTGGCCAAGATGACAACATTCTGGATTATTGGGTTGAGAGCTACAGTGAATATGAAACTGCAGTAGTCTGGGTAAAAGTTCCGTCAATCCCGACGACAGGAACGAGTATAGACATGTACTACGGTAATCCCGAAGCCGAGTCCTTATCAAACGGGGATAATACATTTATATTCTTCGATGATTTCACCGGCATAAACGGTAATGATATAGATACAGCCAAATGGGGCTGGATAAACCAGCCAAACAATACAGCTACCTACAGCAACAGCTATGCCCGCAGCGGAGAAACCTGCATGAAAGTGGCCAGTTCATTGGATACAGGCGGCCAGCCGTATCACAGATTTGATTCACCTATGAGCAATGCAGAATTAACAGCATGGGTTTATGACAGCGGCTACTCCACAATACGAGAAGCGTTGGTTGGCGAATATTACGCTCGTTGTATCGGTATTCAAGGCAGCGGCGGCTATTATAAATATAGAATAGTTGAAAGCCCGACATACTACAACAACACTACGGTTCCGCGAACAGTCGGCTGGCATAAGTTCCAGATGAGATGCGACGGGACAGATACGACCTTCTACATAGATGACATACTAGTTGCGACAATACCCGGATTGGATAGTTTCGGCCAGATATTTGTCGGCAATTCTCATATTTCTGCAACCACCGACTATTTTGATGATGTTGTGGTGCGCAAATATAGTTCGCCTGAACCGATTGCAATGATGGAAGATTAATAAAAATTAAAATGGGGGGGGAATGGCTAATATAAAAAGAACGGGTTTTTTGGTTGGTTTCGCGATATTTGTTTTATCATGCAGTAATGTTGTTAATTCAGAGATGCCAAATAATAATAAGTATAAGGATACTATCGAATCTCTGAACAAACAAATTATCGAATATAAAAAACCGGAACCTCAATATGTTCTCGGTGAAGTTATTGTAAAACTCAAAGAAAAAAAAGAGCCAAAAGTTCTTTTTAGCCAGACCTATTCTACAAGGAAAGCAAACAATGACAACATTCTCTCAACATTAAAAACCAAATACAGATTAAGAGATGAAAAACCAGTATTCAAAGGACTACATGAACAGTTGAGAGTTAAAAACTTAACTCAAAATGAACTTGATAAAGAGAACGAAATTAAATCTCATAATAACCAGTCGAGAATCCCCAAACCCCAAAAGCAAACAGACCTTCTACCTGTTTATGTTTTAAAAACAGACGAAGATGTATTAGCTATTTGTAAACAACTTAAACAGGACTCCGACGTAGAATATGCCCAGCCAAATTATATTTATCACGTGCAGATGGTTCCCAATGACCCTTATTATCACTCATCCGGCAGTTGGGGGCAGTCCTATGGCGATTTATGGGGAATAAAGAAGATTCAGTGTGAAAATGCTTGGGATATATCGCAGGGCGAGGGAGTTATAGTAGCAGTAATAGATTCAGGTGTCAATTACAACCACCCCGACCTGTGGGATAACATTTGGGTGAATCCTGCTGTAATAAGTGACATAAACGGAGACGGTAAAATCAACCTTGAAGATTGCGATATAAATGGCAATAAAATAATTGAAGCAGATGAAATTATAGATGGAATGTTTGGCTGGGATTTTGCGAATGGTGATAATGACCCTCTGGATGGACATGGCCACGGCACTCATTGTTCCGGGACAATTGCAGGAGTAGGAAATAATGAAATTGGTGTAATAGGAATAGCCCCCAAAGCAAAAATCATGGCAGTAAAGGGCTTGGACGATTCAGGCTCCGGCTATACGGCTAACTTAGCTGATGGCATCAGATACGCCGCAGATAACGGCGCCAAAGTTCTTAGCAACAGTTGGGGTCCAGCGAATAGAAATCCGTCCGACGCCACTACGGAATCTGCTGTTCATTATGCTTACGAGGAAAGAGGATGTGTAGTTGTGTTTGCGGCAGGAAATGAAAGCGACGATGTTACATTCTACTCGCCGGCCAACGACCCCGAAGTCATTGCCGTTGCCGCGACCACTGAAAATGATGAGATAGCATACTTTTCAAACTGGGGAGGTAAGATAGCTGTCTCAGCCCCTGGCGGTGGTTATGAAAACGAATTAGGGAATGGGCATGATGATATATATAATATTCTTTCCACAATATCCGATAGTTCCGGATTGGCGGCAAGCCGCCCTTATTTAAAAGTGGCGGATGGTTACTATCGTCTGGCAGGCACATCAATGGCATGTCCGCATGTTGCGGGTTTGGCTGCAGTCATTAGAAGCATGTATCCTGCGGATAGCAATGACGAAATCTACAGCAGAATCGTTTTGGGAGCGGACAACATAGATTCTCTAAATCCTGGTTTTGAAGGGCTTTTAGGAAGAGGCAGAGTTAATGTTTATAAATCGCTTACTATTGCAGAACGGCCTTTCCTGAAATTAATGTTTACAGACTATAATGATATAGAGCCTGGCAAAACAGGTTCTATAATAGTACATATTAAAAACCTCTGGCAGAATATAACAGGAACTACGGCTACCCTCTCCACCGACAACCAATATGTAACAATAGAAAACGGTGCTGGAACAATTGGAGATATAGCGACAGGCGAAACAAAATCAAATAGCGACAGCCCGTTTGTTTTATCCATAGATGAAAACTGTCCGTGGGGCGCCAGTATAGATTTTACATTTACAGTTACAGACCAGGGCAGTTATGAGGAAACATTCAATTTTGTGATAAAAGCCACATACTTCCGGGATGTGGGTCGCAGGACAGGGTTGCTGATTAGCGATCTTTTTCCCCATGTAGTTGGTCTGGAAGATTATAACGATGATGATTATCCGGATGCATGGTGCATAGGGTTTGGCGCCAACGGGCTTTATAAAAATAACGGAAACGGAACCTTTACCAATGCTGACAGTGAAGCCGGAGTTTATGGATTAAATTACGCTGCGTGGGCAGTCCTCCTTGTAGATACAGATAACGACGGTGATAAGGATTTGTTTGTAGGCCGCCGCCCTCAGGAAAGAAACCTTCTTTTCCTGAATAACGGCAACGGCACATTTACCGATATAAGTGAATCAAGCACTATAAGCCAAAATGCATCTAATAGTGCAGTCGCTTTTGATTATGACAATAATGGTCTTGTTGATATATATACCGGCGATTTACAAAGAAATAATGGAGATGATACTTTTACGCAGCTGTTTGGGGAGGAGACAGGATTGCCTTCGCGTCTTACCGAATACCCCCCGGTGGTTTTTGACTACGATAATGATGGATACCAAGACATCTTCTTCCCCCATCCGGGACTTCATTATGTCTGGTTTAACCCGCCTGGCTTCATTGAGTTATATCACAATAACGCTGACGGGACATTTACGGAGGTAACTCAACAGACAGGTTTGGATGCATTAAGAGTTGCAGCTTATGGTGCAACAGTTGGTGACTATAACAACGACGGACATATAGACCTACTTATTACCGGGGGGGATGTGGATGTTCCCGCAACTACTTTGTATAAAAATAACGGCGACGGCACTTTTACTGACGTTACCGCTGAAGCAGGAACGCCGGGCGAATGGCAGTGGGGCATGCAGGGAACAGACTTTTTTGATATGGATAATGACGGCTATCTGGACATCGTTTTAACGGTGGGTGCAGCAAGCTGGATTCAATCAGACACTTTTTACAGAAATAATGGCGACGGCACTTTTACCGATGTTACAAACCTTGTATTGCCGGACGGTGTGGCGCCTATCCTGGCTTCTGTAGGAATAGGCGATTATGATAATGACGGAGACCTTGATGTTTATGCGCCGGGAGGGAATTATTATGGTGGCGGGGGGACATTTCTGGAAAACGTGATCGGGAGTAATAACAACTGGCTTAAAATAAAACTTGAGGATTTAACGGCCAACCGGCTCGGCTATGGGGCAAGGGTATATGTAAAAACAGGCGGTAGGACACAAACCCGAGAAGTGCATAATGGCTCTGTTTCCACATTACCGCTTCATTTTGGCTTGAGTGATGCAACTATAGTAGATGAGATTGAAGTTCATTGGCCGACAACCGGTTATGTCCAAAAACTTACCAATGTAGGAGTGAATCAGACTCTCACCATAACGCAAGAAGCAGGTTCGAGAAGTGGGCTAAACTTCTCCTCTTCTATTTATACAGTCGATGAGAATCTGGGCGTTGTTACAATCACAGTCATTCGTACTGGTAACACCATCGGCACTTCAACAGTTAATTATTCAACAAGCAATGGCTCTGCAATTGCCGGCAAGGATTACATTGCAACTTCAGGCATACTTGCTTTTGCCATTGGCGAAACGAACAAGACATTTACAATTCCTATAATTAATGACGATACCTATGGAGGGAATAAGACCATAAACCTAACTTTGAGCAACCCTTCGTATAACGCTGATTTGGGAAACCCATCTACAGCAGTATTAACTATTATTGATGACGATTGCGCAATACTGCAATTTGCATCAGCTAATTACACAGTTAATGAAAATGACGGAACCGCTACAATCACAATCAACCGCACGAATATAATCGACAGCGAAGTGTCGGTTGATTATTCAACAAGCGATGGGACTGCAATAGCTGGTACGGATTACACGACAACTTCAGGCACACTTACTTTTTATGACGGGGAGACAGAAAAAACCTTTACTGTTCCCATAATCGATGACCCAATTTATGAGGGTAATAAGACCATAGAACTCATCTTAAGCAACCCTACGGGTGAAGCTATATTAGGAATTCCTTCTACAGCAATACTCACTGTTATTGATGATGAAGGCGGCACGCTGCAATTTGAATATGCTGGCTGTTACGTTGGTGAGAATACAGGAAGTATTGAAATCAAGGTCATACGTTCTGAAAAAACAAGCGGAACAGTAACGGTTGATTATGCAACAAGCGATGGAACTGCAACAGCCGATACAGATTACACGACAACTTCGGGTACATTCACTTTTGCCAGCGGTGAAACAGAAAAAACCTTTACTGTTCCCATAATTGATGACCAAGTTTATGAGGGTGATGAGACCATAAATCTCGCCTTAAGTAACCCTACAGGGGGAGCCAGTTTAGAATTTCCTTTTACAATAACAGTAGTTATTATTGATGATGAAGGCGGCAAATTACAATTTTCATCGTCTTTATACGCAGTCAATGAAAACGAAGGGCTTGCTACTATTACAGTCAACCGCACTGAAAAAACAGGCGGAACAGTAACGGTTGATTATGCAACAAGCGATGGAACTGCTATAGCAGGTGAAGATTACACTCAAACTTTAGGCACACTTACTTTTTATGACGGTGATACAGAAAAGACCTTTACTGTTTCCATAACTGATGACGAAATTTATGAGGGTGATGAGACCATAACCCTCACTTTAAGCGACCCAACAGGTGGAGCAATTTTAGGCAGTCCGTCCACTACGGTATTGACCATTTTAGATGATGAATGTTCAGTATCTTTCATGTTATTATTTGATGTACTCGAGGCTACAAGAACTGTTTCTGTCGGAGTCGGGCGCACTGGGGGAACTGCAGGGGGCGTAACGGTTGATTATGCAACTACCGGCGGCACTGCAACAGCAGGTGAAGATTACACGGCAGTATCAGAGACACTTACTTTTGCCAGCGGCGAGACTTTTAAGACCTTTTTTGTTCCCATAAATGAGGATGAAGTTCTCGAAGGAGACGAAACCATAGTTCTTACCCTGAGCAATCCTACCGGCGGAGCGGTTTTAGGAGAACCCCATGAAGCAGTCATTACAATCATTGATACTACAAAAGAATTTAAGGAAGTCTCGGCTATATCAGAAACTCGGTCTGGCTATTATAATGCTTTAGGCGATTATGATAACGACGGCGATTTAGATTTGGCGGTTGGGGGCGACAGTATAAGAATCTACAAAAATGAGGATGATATTTTCAATATAGCGGCAGAACTGCCTGAAGCTTATTGTGATTCTACCACCTGGCTTGATTATGATAACGACGGAGATTTAGATTTAGCGATTGGTAGGGATGGCGGCATGGCAAGAATCTATGAAAATGGAGGCAATGATACTTTTAGTATAGCTGTAGAACTACTGGTACCTGGTGGACTGGTGGATTATACTTTAGTTGCCGGCGCCGATTACGACAATGACGGCGATTTGGACTTGGCAGTATCTGGCGCTAATCGTTCAGGGAGTATCACCATAATCTACAAAAATAACGGCGGCGCATTCACGGATATAAATGCGGGATTAATGGGAGCTAATACTGAGAGGCCACTTGCCTGGGGTGATTATGATAATGACGGCGATTTAGATTTGGTGGTTGGCGCTGATTCCGCAGGAACTCCAACTACGATAATTTACAAAAATAATGGAAATGATTTATTTGACGTAGCGGCGCAGTTTCCAGGGGCGAGATATTCTTCTCTTGCCTGGGGCGATTATGACAATGACGGCGACTTGGATTTGGCAGTAGATGGATATTTTCCCGGCAATGATTTATTAAGAATTTACAGGAATGAAGGTAATAATATCTTCAATATAGCAGTAGAATTACTGGGGGTGAGATATTCTTCTCTTGCCTGGGGCGACTATGACAACGACGGCTGGCTCGATATCGCTTTATCCGGAGTTGGAACTTCTAATAACTTTGTCACGAAAATCTATAAAAATAATAATGGCAACACATTCACGGAAGTAACGAACACCGGACTTGCGCCTATATTGGGCGGAATATTATTTGGCGATTATAATAACGACGGCCGTCTTGATATTGTGCTTTCTGGCAGGGATACTAATGATTTTACTAACTTTACTACAAAAATTTACAGGAGCAGAACAACGATTGTTCCCAATACTGCTCCTACCGCGCCGACAAACCTTGATTATGAGGAAGATGCTGCAAATGACGCTATTCTTCTCAAATGGGATTCCGGCTCTGACGCAGAAACACTTGTCAACGGGCTTTACTATAATATTCGAGTAGGAACAAGTTCCAGCGCAAATGATATAGTAAGCGGTGTTTACGGCTCGCCGCTATTAGGCAATTATCTGCGCCCTAAACTATCTGATGAACAGTTGGGAATAAAATTAAAAGAACTTCTTTCCGGGACATACTACTGGAGCGTTCAGACGATAGATACGGCACTTAAAGCGTCCGACTGGAGCGAGGAACAGACATTTACCGTTATTAATCTTCCCTGTGCTATATCGGGAGAAGTAATTACTCTTCAAAACGGAACTTCAAGGGTTATAGATGTTGTCCTTAATTTAGATGGAACAATGACCGCAACAACAAATCCCGATTCAAATGGCATCTACAATTTCACGGGCTTGGAAAAACGAGGCGATTATGTAATAACCCCAACTTTGGAAGATTACTATTTCTTCCCGTCTTTCCGGGTGTATCCGTATCTTATCACTGACCAAACAGGACAGGACTTTGTCGGACTATATAAGGACTATGATTCAGACGAAGACGGATTACCCGATTGGTGGGAATGGATGCATTTTGAAGAAGACCTTGGTCAAGGTCCAGATAGTGACCCTGACGGAGATGGTTGGACAAATTTAGAAGAATATACAGAAAATACCGACCCCAACGACCCGACAAGCAAACCATTCATTTCTATATCAGGCAAGGTAAATCTTTTAGGTGGTAATTCAAATATTACAGATATTATTCTTACTTTAACAGGCACTTCCACAAAAACTACAAATCCCGACACAAATAACAATTATAACTTTACAGAGTTAGAAAAAGGCAGTTATATAGTAACGCCGTCTTTGGCAGATTATTATTTCTTCCCGTCAGCGCGCTCCTATCCTTATCTTAACAGCAGCCAAGCAGGACAGGACTTTACGGGACTGCATAAGGACTATGACTCTGACGAAGATGGTTTACCCGATTGGTGGGAATGGACATATTTTGGCGAGGGCAATCTTGACCAAGGGCCAAATGATGACCCTGATAATGATGGCTGGACAAATTTAGAAGAATATCAAAATAATACCGATCCCAACGATCCTGCAAGTAAACCTTTACTTTCTATATCCGGAAAAGTAACCTTACTTCCTACGGCAGGAAAGAAAAAACCGCTCACAATCTCCGGCTCGACAACCGACTTAACCAATTATCAGGTAAAAGTAAATGTGGATTATGATTTAGATATGCAGGCGGACTTTGGCGATTTGAGATTTGTTGATACAAATGGAAATACATTAGATTATTGGCTCGAGAGTTATACTGATTCCACCAATGCAGTTGTCTGGGTAAAAGTTCCCTCAATTCCAACCTCCGGGACAACTATTTATATGCACTATGGAGACTCTGAAGCAGAATCTTTATCAAACGGAGAAAATACTTTTATATTCTTTGATGATTTTACAGGCGCAGACGGAACTGCCCCGAATCCTGCAAAATGGACGGTAGGCTCATCAGTGGCAATTAACAATAACAAAATGCGAATAAATGCCGGGTTGGTTAATTCACTTATAGCAGTGCCCCAGCCCTGTGTGGTTGAATATGACTATATGCCAGTGGATGATGGCGCTAAGTTTTCCGATTTCTCCCATTATCTTCTCAAATTTGGTGCAAATAGTGTCAATATCATTTTTAATCACAAACACACATCACCCGCAGGTC
>Ga0272441_10000802_pt1 | contig 69254 bp, 69 predicted proteins | sample SSMProp6N_FD_193582 | JGI IMG/M metagenome (GOLD analysis project Ga0272441, IMG submission 193582) | Marine sediment archaeal communities from Little Sippewissett salt marsh, Falmouth, MA, United States - SSM-Prop-6N | ecosystem: Environmental > Aquatic > Marine > Wetlands > Sediment ...
AACCACCTTCGGAACTACTGTTTGTACCAAAAGATTTATAAATAAAACTTGTATTAACGATTGTTAATTCTTTTATTAATTATTAATAGGGAGAAGATATGATAAACAAAACACTATACAACATATTCCAACAAGGAAGCAGAACATACTTCTACAGCAGCTTATTCTTCCCAACAAAACAAAAAAAAGACGTATTCACACTATACGGATTCGTAAGAAAAACAGACAACTACGTAGACCACATACCACAAAAAATCAACGAATTCTACGAATTCAAAAACAAATACCAACAAGCAATCAATGGAAAAAAAACAGATGACCTAGTAATAAAACACTTTATAGAACTAATAAACAAAAAACAATTCCAAAAAGAATGGATCGACTCATTTTTGGACTCCATGGAAATGGACATCACAAAAAAAACATACAAAAACCTACGAGAAACACTGCAATATATACATGGATCAGCAGAGGTAATAGGACTAATGATGGCAAAAATACTAAACCTAAACGAGGAAGCATACCATTACGCGAAATACCTCGGACGAGCAATGCAATACATAAACTTCATCAGAGATATAAACGAAGACAACAAACTAGGAAGAATATACTTCCCACAAGCCGATCTACAAAAACACAAACTAAAAAGCTTGGAATACAGCTATACAAAAGAACACCCAGAACAATTCAAAAATTTCATACATCAACAACTGGAAAAATACTGCAAATGGCAAGAAACCGCAGAAAAAGGATACAAATACATACCAAAAAGACACCTGATACCAATAAAAACAGCATCAGAAATGTACCACTGGACAGCAGAACAAATATACAAAAACCCATTCATAATATACCAAAATAAAGTAAAACCAAAAATAATACATATACTAAAAACAACATCACTAAACATAATAGACCCCCATAAACACAACCATAACATCAACACCTGCCTTCTACCAAAAACATACAAACAACCAATACCACTAAAAGATAAATACTAAAAAAACCATTAATCATCAGAAATGGGGAACAAATAAAAATGATAAATCAATTAACAATTGCGATTTATATTTTTATATTAATAATCACGTTTTTTTTCATGGAACTAGTCGCATGGTTCTTACATAAATACGTCATGCATGGATTCGGATGGTACCTACACGAAGACCACCACCGATACACCAAAGGAAGATTCGAAAAAAACGATATTTTTGGACTATTTTTTGCATTACTATCATTTTTTCTAATTCTGACAGGCTTCCTAGGCGGATTTGATATAAGGTTCCCGTTAGGTATTGGAGTAATGCTATATGGAATAGGCTATTTCATAGTACATGACACATTCTTCCATCATAGAATAAAAATAAAATACAGACCAAAAAGCAAATACATTAAAAGAGTAATAAATGCTCACAGAGTGCATCATCAAAAAAGCAAAGCACACGAGGGGATATGCTTCGGATTTCTAATAGCGAGTAAAAAATACGCAGTACCAGAACAACAAAAAAATTAATTTTTATTTTTTTAAAATTATAGTCTCCTCGCAATCATCACAATAAGGCCGGATATGATCATAATTACGCTTGAAAACAATATTTTTATCAAGCTTCCGAAGGAAAAACTTACATGGTCCCTCAGAGACAAATTTACAGGATTTTTTAGTATCAATATTCATCATCCGAGAAAAATCAAGTATAGGACACCTGTTTTTACAACGTGTCACGAGCCTTTCATCAGTCATTTCAATAATCAAGAAATCCTCAACAGGGACCTTAAGGAAATCAAGATAAAACAACTTGTAAATATCCTCCATCGTAACATTCTCACTAGTTTTATTCCTCCTATGCCAACGAAAAGCCATCAAATAAAAACCAACCGTATAAAAACCAAGATAATACAAGATTTTTAAATAGAATTTAAACAATTATTTTTTTAAACACTACACATCGAATTAATCCAGCATCCAATATAATGTGTCAACAGAATAACAACAACCGTAATCGCTAGATGCTCACCGCAAACCTTCCAAGCAGGCTCCTGCCTTGCACGTGCAATAGCAATACTAAGTAAAAAAATCAGATATAGACCAACGAGTACACTAAGAATAACTGCAGTGAATAAATCAAATAATAGCACAGGGATAATAAACATAGCAGAAAAAGCAAATTTACAGATAAAAGTATAAGCTGTCGCCTCCCAGATTTCTTTAGTTGAAATATGATTCTCAGACTCCTGAGAAACATGTATAGCCATAGAATCAGAAAAAGCATCAGCAATAGCTATAGTAAGAATACCAGCAATAACAATAACCTGAGAACCAGTACCAGACTGAAGACCAACCATCAGACCCAAAGTAGTAATAATACCTGAAGTAAGGCCAAAACTAAACCCAATTTTAAATGAACGCTTCATATCAGCCTATGTTCACCTCTCTATCTTATGAGTCCAGATAATAGATTTCTATATGATATTATATAAAGATGACCTGTTAAAATGTCAAAATGAAAAACTATACCATAAAAACACCGGAAAAAAACAGGTTTTTGAAAACTTTTAAAAACAATAAAAAGATACGCCAGAAACATGGCAGTAACAATAGATAAAGAAAAATGCACAGCATGCGGCACATGTGTTGATGTATGCCCTGTCGAAGCATTAAAAATAGATGGAAAAGCAGTATGCGACGAAGAAACATGCATCGACTGTGGGTCATGTGTCGACGAATGCCCAGAAGGCGCTATATCCCTATAACCAAAAAATAATCCTCCAAAAAACACATGCTTGGAGGATATTCTCTAATTTTTTGAATACCTAAGACAAATATCTGTTAACTCTTTAGGACAGTTAGATAACTTACCTGTTTTAACATATTCTTTAAGTCTGTTAAGCCAAAAAGGAGTAACACCACAATTTTTTATGACTTCAACAAACTTAACAATCGTCTCCATGGTATCCTTATGTAAAATATGTTCCATTTCACAAGCATCATGCTCAGCTATCTCCTTATCAACACCTAACAGGATTAAAAATTCTTTAAGGGACTCATGTTTATATCTCGTTTTAACTGCCAAATCTTTTCCCTTTTTAGTTAGAATAACTCCTCCATATTTTTCATAATTTATATATCCTTCATCACTAAGTTTCTGAAAAATCTCAGTAACACTAGCAGGATTAATACCCAAAACAGAAGCAACATCATTTGTATGAACACGTTTCCTTCCTTCCTGAAGACTCCAAAGCAGCTCCACATAATCTTCTATTGTTTTTTTCCTCAAAAAACATCACACTCCTATGAGTATAAACCTTAATATTATCCCAATAAGGATAGCTGTACAAATCATAATAGCAGCTGCTTTAATCATATCCTTCACACCCAACTCTTTTACAAGTACGACAAAAGATGCAACACATGGGAAATAAACGGTTAACATGGTCACAGCAATAACAAGTTGCTCAGCAGTCATATTCAACCCACCGAGCATTCCAACAGCTAAATCCTTACGGAGAAAACCAGTAACCAATGCAATACTTGATTCGCCAGGCAGTCCAAATATTCCTTGCATAAAAGGTTGAACAGCGTTAGCAAGCCATTCTATAAAACCTACTGTGTAAAGAATGTTTATAACGGCTACACCAATGAATAAAAAAGGTATAGCTTCTCTTAAGAACCATTTAACTCTCATCCATGTTTTTTTACCAGTTACCTTTAAACTAGGTCGACGGTAAGGTGGTATTTCTAAGAAAATTTCTGGACTAGATCCCTTTAAAATCTTGTTCAAAAGAATGCCTATCGTGATATACAGAATTAAAAGCGTGATGAATACAATCCCAATATAGTACAACCCATAGTTTCCAAGTATAGCAAATATTACGGCCATCTGAGCCATACATGGGATAGCTATCGACAGTAATGTTGCAGCGATGAAACGCTGTTTACGTGTTTCAAGAGTCCTTGTAGCAAGAACACCTGGGACGTTACAACCGAAACCTAGGAATAATGGTATAATCCCGAATCCATGCATACCCAGCCTGTGGAAAATGTTATCAACCAGTGTTGCAAGACGTGGTAGATAACCACTATCCTCCAGTAGAGAAAGCAGGAAATAAAAAGCAATGATATATGGTAGAACCATCGCGAATGGTACATAAACACCTGTTGTTAAAATACCAAGGGATTCTGTGAACTCAATCTGACCAAAGTTTTGACTGATCAGTATATGATACGCGGTGCCATCTCCAAGCCAATTACCAAAACCAAGCATTAATGGCTTATATCCAAGTTCAAAAATCGGGTTCATGATATATGTTATAATCGACTCCCCGATTAGTCTAACAAGCCAAAATGAAAGAAAAATAACACCAGCAGCAATAGGAATACCTGTAAGGGGTTTAATTGTTAGATCATTGATCCTATCTCTAAGTGTATGATGACGATGTTCTACTTTTTCGATTTTTTTAACAATAGAACCAATCTCAATCCAACGCCCCTCCTCACTAGTTGGTTTAACCTTTTCAGATGTTTCCGCTTCTTTAAAACGTGTCACTAATTGTTTGATTCCTTCACCAGTGAGCGCAACAGTGGGAACAACAGGTACACCTAGGATTTTTTCAAATTTTTTTTCATCAATATGAATCCCTAGATGTTTTGTTTCATCCCATAGGTTTAAAACAATTATAACTGGTTTATCTGTTTCGAGCAATTGAAGGGTTAGATATAGGTTTCTTTCAAGATTCGTCGCGTCAATAACGTCTACGATGATGTCTGCATCTCGTATCATTTCTACTGCTACTTCTTCAGCCTTATTCGATGGTTCAAGAGAGTAGGTTCCCGGGGCATCAATGATTTCAATTTTATTTCCATCAAGGATCATGTATCCTTTTGAGAAATCAATTGTTGTACCAGGATAATTTGATGATATAACTTTTGCACCAGTTAATCGTGAAAACACTACGCTTTTGCCAACGTTTGGATTTCCCATTAAAACGATTTTTTTAATCATATTTCTTCAACCAGGATTTTAAAAGCCATCCCCCTTCCGATGGTTAGATGGTTTCCATTTATAGATATGGTTAAAGGTCCTCTGAATGGTTGTCTGGATACAATACTGATTTTTTGCCCTTCTCTTATGCCCATTATTCTTAGTTTTCTTTGTAATCCCATTCCACCTATTATTTGTACTATTTTTCCGTGTTTATGTCTTGATAGTGCAGTGAGTGGTATTGGTTCGTTGTTCATATTAAACACCATTTTTAGGTATGCCTAAATATATGTATGTGTTGAACTACTATATAAAAATTTTGGTATACCTAAATATTACAGAAAAAACACCTAAGCTAAAGTTACGTCCTTACAAAGATAAACATCCTGAATAGCATTAAGAAGTTGGATACCCTCCTCCATAGGACGCTGAAAAGCCTTACGACCAGAAATCAAACCAGTACCACCAGCACGCTTGTTAATAACCGCAGTACGAACAGCCTGAGCAAAATCATTCTCACCCGAAGCACCACCGCTATTAATTAAACCTACACGACCCATATAACAATTAGCAATCTGATAACGAGTCAAATCAATAGGATGATCAGAAGAAAGCTCGCTATAGGCCTTTTGGTCCATTTTACCAAACTTAACACCATCCTTATTCAAAGCAACATATCCACCATTATTAGTCGGAAGCTTCTGTTTAACAATATCAGCCTCAATAGTCACACCAAGATGATTAGCCTGACCCGTAAGATCAGCTGAAGCATGATAGTCCTGTCCACCTACCTTAAAAGCAGGATTACGCAAGTAACACCACAAAACCGTTGCCATACCAAGCTTATGAGCATAATGAAAAGCCCTACTTATCTCCTGAATCTGACGATTAGACTCCGAAGAACCAAAATAAATAGTAGCACCAACAGCAGCCGCACCCAACTCCCAAGCCTGATCAACACCTGCAAACAAAATCTGATCAAACGTATTTGGATAAGACAACAACTCATTATGATTTATCTTAACAATAAACGGAATCTTATATGCATACTTCCTAGAAACAGCCCCCAGAACACCCAACGTTGAAGCAACACCATTACAACCACCCTTGATAGCAAGTTTGATAATATTCTCAGGGTCAAAATAAACAGGGTTAGGCGTAAAAGACGCAGCAGCAGAATGCTCAATACCCTGATCAACAGGCAAAAGACTAAGATAACCCGTGCCACCTAGACGACCTGTGTTAAAAATCCATTTCAAATTTTTTAAAACATTAACAGGTCTATCTGTATCCATAAAAACACGTTCAATAAAATCAGAACCTGGAACATGTAATGATTCTTTTTTGATTTTTGGATTATCAAAATTTAATAAATAATCAGCCTCGTCACCTAAAAAATTCCTAATTTTATCAATTTTGTTACCACTCATGTTATCTCTAATCTCCTCTAGCTCTTGCAAATATATCAACTCTCCACAAAAAACAAGAAACAAATGAAGACACAAAAATCTTTCTAATGAAATCTAAAGATTCCCTTCATCAAATCTTTTAACAAGTTTCTCAAGCATATCCTTAGTCATACTAGAAAGATCAAATGAAGGATTCCAACCCCACTCCTCCCTTGCAGCACTATCATCAATACTCTGAGGCCAACTATCAGCGATAGCCTGACGGAAATCAGGTTTATAATCACATTTAAAACCAGGAATATGCTTTTTAATTTCTCCTGCAAGTTCACCAGCAGAAAAACTCATACTAGACATATTAAAATCACAATGATGCCTAAGTTTTTTCACATCTGCTTCCATAAGATCAATAGTGCCCTTAATACAATCAGGCATATACATCATCGGAAGCGTAGTCTCCTTCTTTAAAAAACATGTATAACGTTTTTTCTTTATAGCCTCATAAAAAATCTCAACAGCATAATCCGTGGTACCACCACCCGGTAGAGTCTCGCTACTAATAATACCAGGATAACGAACACCACGAATATCTAAACCAAAGCGTTTAAAATAATAATCTCCTAAAAGTTCTCCAGCTACCTTTGTAACACCGTACATAGTCTTAGGTTTAAGAACAGTTTCCTGAGGTGTATCAACCCGAGGGGTCTCAGGGCCAAAAACAGCTATGCTGCTGGGGACAAAAACACGTGTTATATCAAGTTCACGTGCAATCTCAAGGATGTTATATAAACCGTTGATATTTACATTCCAACACACGAGGGGTCTTTCTTCGCCAACAGCTGAAAGAATAGCAGCCATGTTGTAGATCGTGTCAATATCATATTTTTTTACAACTTTTTCAACGGTTTCTCTTTGTGTTATATCAAGAAATTCAAAGGGACCAGAATTAAATAGTTTCTCGCTTGGTTTGGTTTTTCTACCACATGCAACGACATTGTCGTTACCATATCGTTCACGGAGGGCCATTGTGAGCTCTGATCCGATTTGTCCAACAGATCCAGTTACAAGGATTTTTTTCATATCGTTTTTTGACATTCGTATAAACCTCCCGAGAGTATGTAACCGCTATAGAAAATTGATATACAAATTTTGCTGTTTTAAAAAATAAAAAAAGGAGAGATGGGAGGAGATAATTCTAATATAATTTTATATTTTCCTGTCACTAGAACGTCGGTGTCTCCAGGTGTATCCATATCGTACCTGTATGTTGACCCGGTGATTCTATTGAGTCAGGAATAATCAAAGCAAGCTGAACCCAGACGAAATCAGAATATTGGCTTGTGGCGTTATACTCGTCAAATATTGAGTATCTAACATGGGCTGTTTCATCCCAGGTTGTGTTTGTACTGCAGTTAGCTCTATCGGTGTAATTCCAGCACATATTGTTAGAGTCATTGTTTCCTTGTGCGAGTATCCATGCTGTTGTGTTACTCGCGTTTACGACGGTATTATTATCCCACATGAGCACAGTACTTGGATCATTAGCGGTGCTGTTTGCGTTGGCTGTTCTGTTTCCATGAATCCAGATTTTCATATATGTAAAGTTATCTGAAGATACATTGATATGAGTAATATTTACAGGATAGGATTCCTCGTTTACAATTCCGAATGCTGCTGAGAATGTTCTTTCCATGTTTGTACTATATATATCTCCTAATCGGAGTATAATCCTGATATTGGATACATTGCTTCCTGCTACTCTCAGGACTCTTATACCATCTGTTGAGTTATCAGATCCAATAAATCTAATTGAAGAATCACAAGGATGCACTAATGTATATTGATATCCTATTTTTGTAACAGCATACTGGGTTGCAGTTATCATATTAAAAATGAGGAAGATTACGGCGAGTACCATCCATTTTTTGCTTACTTTCATTTCCTTTCACCCTTCTTGCTATCGTTGCTACGTCACACATATAGTGACACATATTAGCATGTATATTGTTCTCAAATGACAATATTTAAAGCTTCCCCGTTAAAATTGCAAAATGACAAAATGTCAAACAAAAAAAAACAACAGGAGAAAAAAACAGAAAAATAAACAAAAATCTACTAAAAACTAAGGTCTAGGAATCAAACCTGATTCCTTAACAAGACGAGGAATAATATCCTCCCAAAAAAGAGCAGTAATATGCAAACCATGAACACCTTTAACCTTCTTAATACCATTAATCAACTCAACAGCAATAGCATAACCCTCACTCTTTGGGTCCTCTGCTTTCTTCATACGCTCATAAAAAACATCAGGAATATCAACACCCGGAACATGAAACTTCATACGCTCAGCCATACGAACAGACTTCAAAGGAGTCACACCCGCAAGAATATGAACACGTTTATCAAGACCCCTAGAACAAACCTCATCCATCCAACTATTAAAAACATCTAAATTAAAAACACTCTGAGTTTGGATAAAATCCACACCAGCCTCAACTTTCATCTCCAAGCGATCAACCCTGAAATCCAAAGGATCAGCAAAAGGATTAGCAGCGGCACCAATAAAAACATTAGGATTACCAGATTTGATCTCGTCACCACTCTGAAAAACACCATTATCTCGCATGTTTTTCACAATCTGAATAAGCTGAATAGAATCCACATCATAAACACCCCTTGCACCTGGATGATTACCAAAAGACTGATGGTCACCCGTGATAAAAAGAATATTACGAACACCCACAGAAGCAGCACCAAGAACATCACTCTGAAGAGCAATACGATTACGATCACGACAACTAATCTGCATCACAGGTTCTAAACCCATACCTAAAAGAATAACGCTACCACCAAAACTAGAAAGACGAACAACAGCAGTCTGATTATCAGTTATATTAAAAGCATCAGCATAACCTTTAACCAACTCAGCTTTATCCTTTATTTTAGCAGGATCAGAACCCTTAGGAGGACCCACTTCAGCTGTAACAGCAAAACTACCATCACTTAGAACACGTTCAAGATTACTCCTAGAATTCATACTACAAAGTCCTCCTCATAACACCAGATTTAGACCAATCCTTAGGTTCCTTAATCTTTTTCAACCTATCCAACTGCCCCTTCTCCTTCAAACGACGGTAAATAATATCCCAAACACAATCAATACTATCATCAACCTCGCATTTACCATCAATAGAACCACCGCAAGGACCATTCAACATGCTCTTAGGACAACGAGAAACCGGACAAACACCATCAAAAACATCCTGAATACAATCACCACAAAGAGTACATCTTTTCTGAAAATCATTCAAACGCTTAATCTCACCAAGAAACAATGTGTTAGTCCCAGATATAACATCAGCATCTCTAATTATCTCAGAAACCGTCTGAACACCATTACCACAAGCAAGAACCAGGATTTTTTTAGCCTTATCAACCTCATCTTTATGTTTCTTTAGAAGACGTTTATCATTAAGAAAATGACAAGCAGGATCAAGAATAACCCAACCAGTAACCTTAATTTTTTCTTTTTCAAGATTTTCTTTCATCAAAAGAACTTCTTCCTCACCACCAGTATGACAAATAGTTGCACATTCACTACAACCAACTATGAACACGGGATTCTTATCGATGCATTCCAGTAAATACTCAAATTCCTTCTGTTCAGTGATTATCATCTGAAGGAAACATAAAAAATCTCAATATAAGTATTTGCATTATAAATGAAAATATCTTTATAGTCACCCAGCCTTTACATCAACCACTGTACAGGGATTAAAAAATTGGTTGTGCTCTTATGTTAGATGATCTAAAAACAATATCAGAAATAGATAAATCAGGAATGTTAGATTATACTGCAGAATTCCCCGAACAAATCAAAAAATCAAAAGAAATAATAGATTCAACAAACCTGGAGAGCATATTCAAAGTAGACAACATCATAATCAGCGGAATGGGCGCCTCAGCAATATCTGGCGATATACTACAAGCCTTATTGAGAGATAGAATAGAAATACCAATCTATGTAAACCGACAATACGACCTACCAAAATGGGCACATAAAAACACCCTAGTGATCTCCCAAAGCTACTCAGGAAACACAGAAGAAACACTTCACACATTCAAACATGCATATCAAAAAAGATGCAAAATCATAGGAATTTCCTCTGGTGGAAAACTAGAAGAATACTGTAAAAAAAGAGATGTACATCATATAAAAATCCCTTCAGGGATCCAACCCAGGGCAGCAACAGGATATTCATTATTCACAGCATTATACGCCCTGATAAAAACAGGTGCAATAACACATGACATGGAACCAGAAATACAAGAGACCATATCAGTAACAGAAGAATTCAGAAATCATAACAAAAAAGAAATACCTGAAAAAGAAAACCAAACAAAACAACTAGCAAAACAAATACATAACACTATCCCACAGATATACGGATGGAACATCTATACACCAATCGCAAAAAGATGGTGCACACAACTCAATGAAAACAGCAAAATCATATGTAGATACGATGAAGTATCAGAATGCAACCATAACGATATAGTCGGATGGTCAATGAACCCAGAAATATCAAAAAAATTCACATGCATAATCTTCAGAGATCACGAAGACGAATCAGTTTACATGAAAAAAAGATTAGATTTCATGGAAAAACTCTACGATGACATAGCAGGAAACGTAATAGAAATAGATGCCCATGGAAAAAAACCATTAGCAAAAATGATGTACACAATGCTAATGGGCGATTTCATTAGTTGCTACCTAGCAATAATAAGAAAAATAGACCCAACCCCTGTAGAAGCAATCATCGAGCTTAAAAACGAACTAGCAAAAATATAAAAAAATAACCTGAAATTAAACTTAAATAATAAACATTGTATTCAAACAATGAGATAAGCCCTAAAATGGGAAAAGAGATGGGATTCCAAGAATATGTGATGTCTTATGGTGGAGAAGACACTAAACAAATGTATAGAAAAAAATAAAAAAAATTCGAATTCATCTTCCCAAGATGGAAGATATCAAACACTTTTCCAACAAGTAAACGCTGCGGCATTTATGGCAGCGTTAGATGGTAAAATCCTAGAAGCAAACCTCAAATCATGTGAACTTTATGATTACACCTGGGATGATTTAACAAAAATGACATTAAAAGAAATCTTCCCAGATACTTATGACTGGTCACAGATCGTAGAAGAAGTATCTTCTATGGGAGGTAAGAATTTTGAATCAGAAAACATAAGAAAAGATGGAACAGTTTTTCCAGTTGACATAAGCACATCACTTTTCACACTAGATGGAAAACCAGTAATGCTGGCTTTAATATGGGATATCACTGAACGTAAAAAAGCAGAAGAACAACTAAGGGAATCAGAAGAAAGATATCAGGGTCTTTTTGAATCAACAACCGATGGGATGCTTGTACTTGACGCGCGAGGAGAAATACTAGATGTCAACGGAAAAGCAATAGAAATATTTGGATTCAACGAAGAAAGAGTACACGGTGAAAACTTCCTAAGTATGGGACTTCTAACACCAAAAGCCCTATCAATTGTAGTGAAACAATTCCAAGAACTATTATCACACATGAAATCCACCACTGAAGAAACAGAAATAGTTGACAAAAATGGTAAAATACTATACGCAGAAATCAGCTCATTCTTCCTCGTAAAAAAAGAAGATGAAATAGATAACTTTGTACTTGTAATAAGAGACATAAGTAATAGAAAACAAACAGAAACCAAACTAGCGAGAGAACATGAACTACTACAAACACTAATGGACAGCATACCCGACTCAGTTTATTTCAAAGATGAAGAAAACAAATTCATCATGGTAAACAAAGCAAAAGCATCACATTCAAACGTAAAACCAGAGAACATGATAGGGAAAACAGATTTCGATTTCCTACCACCAGATCAAGCTCAGAAAGCATCCGCAGATGATGAAGAAATCATGAGAACCGGGAAATTCATCATTAATAAAATAGAAAGAATAGACAATGCAGATGGCACAGAAAGATGGTTATCAGTAACAAAAATACCACGTTTCGACACAGAAGGAAACATAATAGGAACAATGGGAATATCAAGAGACATCACAGAACTGAAAAAACTCGAAGAAATGTACAAAAAAGAACAACAAACATAACCTAGTTTAATTTAAAAAAAACATAGGGGATAGAAATTATGAGTAAACTAAGTGAAGCAAAAATCTTAGGTGGAATTGGAGCATTATTAACGTTATTGGGAGGATTTTTATTACCTGGGTTAGGAGCAATACTTGGTTTGATTCTGATATTCATAGCTGTAAAATATATCTCTGAAGAATGCAAAGATAAATCCATTTTTGATCATTATTTAATGCATTTTATTTATTCAGTTATTGCTATTATCGCAGTTGTAATGATATTTTTTATCTCAATAGGAGGGTTCAACCTCACTTTTTTTACACTTATTGAGTCAATGAATTTTACCGATTTTAATTCCGTATGGAACTTTTTTAAACCCTATTTAGTATGGTGGATTTCAGCTCTAATTATCGGATGGATATTTATAATCATCAGTGGGATGTACCTGAAGAAAAGCTATTACTCAATCGCTGATAAAACAAAAGTAAATCTGTTTAGAACAACAGGTTTGATTTATTTTATCGGAGCAATAACCTTGATAATAGCAATAGGGATATTTATTATTTTGATTGCAAAAATTCTAGAAATAATAGCATATTTTCATTTACCCGAAAAGATACCCTCTAAATAGATGCTATAGTATAAAAGACGATTTGAGAACAATTTCACTAGATAATACAAAGTTAAGAATATTTTTTTCAAAAAGAAATCGCCAATCCTGTAAAAATGATAAAATTTACGCGGGGAGGGAGATTTGAACTCCCGTGGTCGTGAGACCAAAGGATTAGCAATCCTTCGCCGTAGCCGGGCTGGGCCATCCCCGCAAATTTTTAGTCAACACTAATAAAACAGACTGATAAAAAGGTTATGCAGTTTTTCAGGACAAATATTAAAATACTAAAGAAGGTTTAATACTAATCATTATGGGGGACTGGACAGAGAAATACCGACCAAAAACACTTGATGAAATAGTTGGTAACGAAAAAGCAGTACTAGAGTTACGAAGATGGGCAGAATCCTGGTCTAATGGCAAACCCAAAAAAAGAGCTGTAATGCTGTCGGGTAAACCTGGAACAGGAAAAACCAGTAGTGCCATAGCGCTCGCAAATGATTTCAATTGGACATCGATCGAACTAAACACATCAGATGCAAGAAATGCAGAAAAGATAAAAAAAGTAGCGACATCAGGTGCAATAAACGAAACCTTCACAGATGATGGAAGATTTATATCCTCAAATCAAGGAGGAAAAAAACTAATAATATTGGATGAAGCAGATAACTTATATGAGAAAATCAGCGGAACAAAATATCAAGATGAAAGTGATCTTAGCGATAGAGGTGGAAAAAAGGCAATAATTAACACAATAAAAATAACAAACCAACCAATAATACTAATCGTAAATGATTACTATGGATTAATAAAAGGCAGCGGTGATATTTTAAAAAACATATGTAAACTCATACGTTTCTATGACCCTTATCCCAGTGCAATCATAAATCTATTAAAAAAAATCTGTCTCAATGAAGAGATAGGAATAGATCCCAAAGTCCTAAGCACCATAGCAAACCGATGTAAAGGAGACATACGCTCAGCTGTGAACGATCTACAAACCATATGCATAGATAAAAGACAAGTTGACACACAATCATTAAACGTATTGGGATATAGAGATAGGGACAAAGACATATTTACAATGTTACGTGAAGTATTTAAAACAAAAAACATACAAACCATACGGGAAAGCGTAACACATTTAAACGAAGACCCAAAACTACTACTGCTATGGCTAAACGAAAATCTGCCAAAAGAATACATTGACAAAAATGACTTAGTCAGAGGATATGATGCATTATCAAAAGCAGATGTTTTTTTAGGCAGAACACAAAAAAGTCAGAACTATAAACTATGGTCCTACGCTTGTGACATCATGAACGGTGGAATCGCAATGGCAAAAACACATAACTACCCAAATGATACTTACAATTTTCCCACCTGGCTAAGAGAGAAAAAAAGCATAAAAAACACTTCCGATGTCAGAGAAGTCATTATCAAAAAAATACACACCGACATGCATAATTCAAACCAAAAAACCAGAGATTTCCTTCGATCATATTTCGTTCATATGTTCAGAAATGATACATATTTCGCAATAAAAACAAAAAATAAATATAACCTAACAGAAAACGAGATAGAATACCTCCTTGGAAAAAGCCATGCATATAAACTAAAAGAGATCCTAATGTCATCTAAAATTGAAAATATGAAACCTATCGAGGAAGTACCAGTTGAAAACACTGAAATGGAAAAGAAAGAAAAAATTCAACAAAATTTATTTGATTTCTGATTTTAAATCCTCAATTTTTTTCATAGTTTCAACGGCATCCTGTTTATATTGCTCTTTAAGCTTATGATAAGTATCATCAGATATCTGCTTTGCTCGATATTGTTTCTCCACATCTTTTAACAAGGACATCAAAAGAGATTTCTTTGTGTTTAAAAACTCCTCAGAACCTCCACCTGCTTCCTTTACCATACGGTTTTTGTGTTTTCTAGAAGCAGATAAACCAATAACAGCGATTAAAACAATGACAAGTACGATGAGAACATACAAATAGGTACTAACAGGAGCCTCAGCAGGTTGATATAAAGCTACTTCGAATAAATCACCTGAACCTAGATTGCTACCTGAAAAAATCGTATCTCCATTAAAAGTAACATTAATAGAGGAAACATTATGTGTTAATTTCTTTGAAAAAACAGAGAGATCTTTGCTAAGTTGATACTTGATAGTAATTGAATTCGTTGTATTAATTTCAACTGATAAACTAGATAGATCATAAATGTATTCATAACCATCCTGACTTATTATCTCCGGAGCATTATTATTAACCAAAATCACAATATCATCAGAACTACTAACAGGAATCCAAAAAGATAAATTCCCATATAAACCATCAGTGTATCCTTTTATTACTATATCCTCTTCAACAAGGAAATATTTATCCTTGGTAATAATTGTAATATCATTTTTCTCGATATTTGTGTCCTGTGCATTTACAGCAGGAAGTATAAAAAATAATGCAATCAGCATAATGAATACTACTGTTATTGTTTTTTTCATAAATCCTCCCTCAAAGGGGTCATATTTTTCTATGTTTATGTATTTTTCTAAATAAACGGCTTTGTGTATAAAGTCAGAACTGTTTAATTTATAACAGATTATTTTTCAAAGCAAAATTTCTTTAATCAATCTCAAACACGGCTTATTTATAGAAAAATAAAAAAACAAGTTTGTGTGTAAATTTTGATTATTCACACAGACGTCATATTAAATGTGCAAGGTCTAAAAAATATTGTCCTTTAAATACTTAAATTTATGAATAATAATAGATGCGATCCCACCGTTATATATTGCGTTTATCATTGACAGAAATATTCTCAAGCTAAATCGGGGATAATAAAAAATATAGTGTGGCTCCCATTCAGTTGCATATTTCTTTTTAAAAAATAATTCTGATTTTGCAGGATATAAAAATCCAAAGAATGGTGTATATGCTCTGAAAAAAACAGTGGTAAAACGTATATTTATCTTAGGGTCTAGTTTCTGGAAAAAAAGTGGCGAACAACCTATGTATATTTTTTCTACGCCTTCTTTTTTAAGTATTTCAAAAGATTTTACCATAAGATAATCGATAGTCCCTCTAGGCGAATCATTTTTCCTTCTTGTTAAATCTAAATAATAGCAATTTTTTCCATATATTGGATAATATGTTAGAAATCCAGTTGTTTCCCCCTCATGCTTACTTATAAAATATCTTACCTCTTTATTTTTTTCAAAATCAACATGTCCAAATGCAAAATTAAGCTCAGGTTCTTTTTTCATTCTTATCCATTCAGCAGAAATTTTTTTAATTTCATCTTCAGTGTCCTTTGACCTATGTGAGATATGCTTGTATTCTTCTACAATCATGTTATGTTTTTTTGCATAATTAACCGAACTGCGGATACTCCACTTTTTTTTCCCTGATAAATTAAAATCATTAAGGTTTACTATAGCATCTTGACCAAAACAAAAACCTTTGAATCCTTCGTCACGCAATGGTTTTTTCATTTTTTCCTTACATAAGAAAAAACAGATGTGATATTTACTTGCGCAAAGAGCTTGTTTTAAATCTCTTACAGATTCTTGCATTGATTCATCTGAAACTATAGGGTCTCCTAGAACTACTGCAGTTTTGAAATGGTTTTTATAGGCGATATAGCCATCCCATCCACCTCGTATTATTAAAAGATTCTCTGATAAAGTAAGATAAGATAATGGATTAGTTCCATATTTTTTAAGGCATGAGAGTTGATATTCGTAATTTTTTTTCTCCATTCTTATCAAATTTATTATACTGACGGTCTTTTTTTCCGGGGTTACTCAAACTTTTAATAGTATAAATTATCTTTTTAATTTTTCTTATGTTTAAATGATATAAATTTCAAATAGATTTTTTTTAGAAAAACATTATTGAAAAATATAATATTTAAAAATGAGTTATATATTTTTTCTGTAAATGACAAAACACATTTTACTCCATATCTACTATTAATAGTCGTTTTAAGAAGATTTATTTCGTTTTTATATTGTTTTTCGATAATATAACTTGATACGTTTTTCTTTTTTGTTCTTGGAGCTTTACTATTTATTAATAAAAACTTTTTAATTGTTCGATGTTCAAATTCAAAAGGTTCGATAGTTTTTTTAAGGGTGTTGTTAGCGTCATTAATATATTTAGTAAAATCTTTGATTATTCTCTTATCTTTCACTATGCCTGGCGGTATATTTTTTTTATAGATGAAAATTAAAGCCGCATTACAGTAGGTTATTTTTGATGATTTAGCTGGAAAGTATTCGATATGATCCGATTTTTCATAGAGTATTTTATAGGATTTTTTTATAAAAAATATTGGTACTTTTAGTCCATAACCGGTGTTAAAAAAATCTCTGTTTTCTCTGCCAATAAAAAAAAGTCGATTATTTTCGTCTGTTCTAACGATATCTCCAGTATAAAAAAATTCTTCTGGATATTGGTGGTCTTTTTCAGCATTGACATCTATACAATACTTATGGCCAAATGGTGATTTTACATATAATTTATATAAATCGTTTTCGTATTTTTCCAATCCGATACTAACACCCGCAAATGGTTTACCAAGTATAACATCGTCAGAAATAGTAACAACATCATCAAGTAAGGTTGTTAATACTTGTTGAGTTTCTGAAGTACCATATGCGTTATGCATTGTAATTCCAAAATATTCCTTAATATTTTTAGCAATTTTTTTGTTATATGTAGCTCCAGTAGATACAATAGTTCTTAAATTAGAAAAAGCAATATCTCTTGTTTCCGGTAATAATTTTACAGATTCAAGTATGATATCAATAGATGAAGGACCAAGTGTGACTGTTTCAGGTTTCATTTTACTCAACAATAGGATTATTTTTTGTGGAGACTTTAAAATCCAGTCAGAAGTTACTATGCAAATCGGATTTCCTGTCCATAACGCGTTGAAAAAAGTTCTCACACTAATTGTATGAGTAAAAACATCTATAAAACTTCTTCCGCCCAGTGCGTTATAATCATACATTCCAGATGCTTGCCAGCTATAGCAGTTCCTAATAAAGGCCCCTTGCTCGTATATAACAAGTTTTGATCTACCTGTTGTTCCGGCTGTTGTAAAAATTACAGAATCTGTTGAGGAGTTTGTATCTGATATTGCCTTTTGAATATATTTATTTGTTAAATACAATTTATCTTTGTTGAGTCTTTCGTTAATTAATGAAAACATATTGAAGTCTTCAGCAATATCTAAATAATAAATATCCATTTCTTCCGCAGTTTTAACTAGTTCATCTATTATTTTTTTTTCTTTATTATATCTGTTATCAAAAGAATAAATTTCTTTTTTTGGTAGTATAATAAACTTACAATTTGTTGCTTTTAGCCAATTTTTAATTTCTGATGTTTCAACAAACATCGGGAAAAAAACTTTTACTCCGTAAGTGGTTAATGCTGTAAACATAAGAGCAGTTAAAAGTTCATTATTTACAAATAAAGTTGTAAGAAGAACTGTATCTCCTGTTTTTATATTTTTTTTATGTAACTCTTCATAAATATTTGTAACAATTTTTCGTAGATCTTTTAATTTAATTTCGACAACTTTTTCATTGATGTGACTTATAATTATCGTACTGTTTTCATCTCTATTTGGTAGTTTATTAAAAAGAATCTCAGCTAGATTATTTATTTCAAATTTTGGCAATTCTTTTTTTGATTGAAGAATTAAATCAAATTTTTTTTTATTATTCATTGATTTGGGTCCTGAATATTATCTGAATTAGTAATAAACCTTAAATATAATATCTTTCCTTCTCTATTATTACTAATTATAAAGGTATAACCACATAACTGTGGAATGCTGATACTTTTTTCATTTTTTGGAATAAGTGGATTGAGCATTTTATTATATATAAGTTCAAAATATCTAAGTAAATGTTTATTCCAAAATAAACCAATGTGGACGATATTTTATTTCTAAATTAACGAAAGAAGTAAAAACAAGTTTTTTCATTAACCTATTAAAACCATGAAAATAAAAAACATTGAAATTAAGTCAATAGAAGGCAGACGATACGTTAATAGAAACGAACGACCTAAGCAAGTTAGAATTGATCATAACAGTACAGTGACACGTTTTTCAGAAATTAAAACCAACCAAACATTAATAGATTTTCAGTATACTGCTAGTTTTGGCCCTGTAGGAATGATAAAATTTGAGGGATCACTTGTTTACGAACATGATGATGCAAAAAAAATCGCTGATCAATGGAACAATACACGTAAAATGCCAAATGATGTAGCAAGCCATATTCACACAGCTATAATGCATGCATGCGTCCCAGAAGCAGTAGGATTAGCAAAAAATCTTGGGTTACCACCACCAATACCACTCCCACAAGTTAAACTAGGAGACCATCCGAAAACAGCGCAATCTGGGCCAGAAGTAGCATAAAACACAAGTTTTTTTTCAAAACTAAAAATTGATAATATAAATAAATCATGTTTACATACCATTCTCTCAATGGAGAACATAGTTATATCAATCGGCGGATCAGTACTTTTTTCCGATGAGATCAATGAGAACTATTTTAAAAATCTAAAAAAACTTTTTCAAAAACTTTCAGAGAAATACAAAGTATACCTAGTTGTAGGTGGTGGCAAAAAAGCTAGAGAGTTAATAAAACAAGGACGAACACAAGGGTTATCTGAAAAAAAACTAGATATGATAGGTATAACTGTTACGAGAGAAAACGCAAAAACACTTGCAGATAAACTTCAAAATACAAACAAAGAAATACCTGAATCAACAGATGAAGCAAAAAACATGGACGGAAACATAGTTGTAATGGGTGGGACAACACCCGGTCATAGCACGGACATGGTCGGAGCAGAACTAGCTGAAAAAACAAAAGCATCAAAGTTCATAATAGCCACAAATGTTGACGGAGTCCACGATAAAGATCCAAATAAATACAGTGATGCAAGACAATTAAAAGAGATACACATCAAAGAACTCATTGATGAATATGGGACAGAATGGTCAATAGCTGGAAAAAACATAGTAATCGATGGACCAGCATTAGAAATCATTCACAGAGCAAAAATACCAACTTTTGTTTTAAATGGGAAAAAAATCATAGAACTGGAAAAAGCTATCAATAATCAGTCTTTTAATGGAACAATAATAAAAAATTAAGAAAAAAGAAAGAATTTGATTATCGAACGAAATCGATATCAAACTTTGGGCTAACAACTGCTTTTATAGGCTCCCTCTGGAGAGCCGATGAGCCTTTTGGACCAAGTAGATTTGGTGATTGCACACCTGTCATAATGGCCATAACTCTGCATCTCCCTTCGAACTCTGGAAGAACCCTAGCTCCAAGTATAACATTAGAGTAACAGTCGAGATCCTCCGTAAGAGATTTTGCGACATCCTGAACATATTTCAGACTCATATTAGGTCCACCGGTAATATGCACAAGCGCACCATTTGCACCCTTATAATCGACATTAAGTAACGGGTGATTCAATGCCTCTTGTACTATTGTGTCAACACCGGCATCCTCCTCTGCTTCGCCCCAGAGCATAACAGAGAGTCCACCTTGATCCATGATTGATTTCATATCTGCATAATCAAGATTTATCAATGATGGAACAGTAATAGTCTCAGAAATACCTTTAACTGTTTCTGCTATCATCTGATCCATAACAGAAAATGCTTGGTTAATTGGGAGATTTGGCACAAACTCTAACAGCCTGTTGTTATCAAGAACAACCGTGCTGTCCGCCTTAATACGAAGTTTATCAAGACCTTCATCTGCTTTGATAAGGCGAGCACGTTCAACATTAAATGGAGTTGAAACCATGCAGGTTACAACTGCATTATGTTTCTTTGCAATCTCAGCTACTACGGGGGCTGAACCAGTACCAGTTCCTCCACCCATACCAGCAGTGATAAACACAAGATCAGAGCCCTTAATTAAATCTTCAATTTCATGTATTGATTCACGAGCTGCGCGTTCAGCAACATCCGGGAAACCGCCTGCACCAAGACCACGTGTCATCCGACCACCAATGAGAATTTTATGATCAGCTTCGACAAGATCAAGTGCTTGCTTGTCAGTGTTTATAGCGATCGTATCAGCGCCTTTAACACCAAGCTTGTTCAAACGAGTAACTGTGTTTCCTCCAGCACCGCCGCAACCAATTATAGTTATCCGTGGTGTGCCAAACATTTCACTGCTATCATCAAATTTCAATCTAGTTTCTTCATCTTTTTTATTTTCTATTGCATTAGCAATAAATGATTCCATATTCTTGTTTTCTCCCATTTCATTCCTCCTATGCTGGTAGTTGAAGGACGCCCATCCCCACAGGCGCCCTTCAGTTAGGGGTGCATCCCATCCCCTCCTATTTTTTAACAATTATTTTTTCATGTAAGGTTCAATGGATTCCACAGCAAGTTCCAACTCTTGAACTTTTTTGATTTTCTCCGCCTTTTGGATAATACTACTGGCGTAGTTTTTAATAAAATCATTTACTGCATGACGAATTACCTCAGACCGAGTTGCAAACTCACCAGCTCTAATAAAAAGATCTATAGAGTGTATATCATGCTGGGGTAATCTTATCGTTATGCGTTGTGATTCCATCTTTCTCCTCACATAATTTTATTCATCAGTTTGACATCATTTGTCTATCGGAAATATGTCAATTACACGTTCAATAAATGACGAACGACATCATTTGTCTGACAAATATAGAAATGAATGTGACGATTAGTTTAAATAATTTTCGCTAAAATCTGGCAGGTAAATATGCATGTGAATATGTAAAAAAATTACATGTTCACAATATGTCCAAAGGCAACAGTTCCAGATATTTTCTCAATTTTAACTTTGACCGTGGAACCCTTCACAGCACCAGAGACATAAACAATGTATTTATCATGATAAGCAATACCATCACCTTTACGTCCTATGTCCTTAATCGTCAGATCAATAGTCATACCCTCTTTCAATGTTTCAGAAGGTTGTTTGACTGTCTTTTTCTTACGTGATTTCACAGAACGAAAAGCACCACAAGCATCACAACGTATCAAAAGAGTACGACCTTGCTTTACTAGATGTGTGTCAGGCCTACCACATTCAGAACACATCACATACGTATCAATATATTCTTTAATCTTATCCTGTATGCTTCTAGCAGGGATTTTACCCTGAAAAACTGCACGAACTCCAACCATCTCACCGGCTGTACCAAGACCGCCAAGTAAGAATTTCAAAATCAAATCAGACTTTCTATTAACAGCATCAGATATCTTATCAAAATTTTTAATTACTGTAGTATTACCCTCATAAAAAATCTCAGCTTTAGGAAGTTTAAACCTATCATCACTTATTTCTTTCTTAGGGGCATTGTCAATTACTCTTTTTAATAATTTTTTATAATCCATATCAGGCATAATATCAACGGCTAATACAATACTTATCTAAAAATCTTCCGTTGTGAAAAAAATTACCCCTCTAAATCACATAAATTTTTTTAATACCCTAAATCTAGTATTTAACAATACTAGGTTTTAATTTCATGCCCATAACGAGCATTCCATCTTTCATCGCTTTTTCAGCAACTTCTGTGTTTTTTGTATAGACTTTACTATTTCCTCTGGTCCAACACCATACAAATTCAGACATATTCTCCCCCAGTTTTACTAACTTAACTAGCAAATGGCAAATTAATAGTTATATAAATAATTTATTAATTTTTTTTGCGAAATGCCTATTATTAGCAATAAATTATTAATATCCGATCTTATTACCGAGAAAAAGTTAAAAATATTAAAATCTGTTAAATGGAGTAGCTAACATGGTAGATTTTAAAGTTGTAATAAATGATACGAAAAATGGTAAATCCCATCAAGTAGAAGTAAGCGGACATCACGCGAATTCACTTATTGGAAAAAAGATCGGTGACGAAGTAGATGGCATATTTGTGTCCCTGCCAGGCTATAAATTAAAAATAACTGGGGGAACAGATAAAGACGGATTTGCAATGAGAGCTGATCTAACTGGTGTGGGCCGTAGGAGATTATTACTAAGTGAAAGTAAATGCTTTAAAGCCCGTGAGAATGGTATGAGGAAGAAAAAATCAGTAAGGGGAAATACCATTAGCCAGGATATCGTTCAAGTTAATATGAAAGTCACTAAACATAGTTCTAGATCAATCGACCAATTAATCAAAACCGAGAAAAAACCTGAAGGAGAAAAAGAGGAGAAAAAAGAGGAGGAAGAATGAGTCTTCCACGTCAACCAGAAATAAATATTGGCATGATCGGTCATGTTGACCATGGAAAAACAACTTTAACTCAGCGTTTAACAGGTAAATGGGCTGATGAACATTCTGAAGAAATTAAACGAGGCATATCCATAAAACTAGGTTATGCTGATGCTGCTTTTTACAAATGCCCAAAATGTGAGGAACCAAAATGTTATTGCACAAAAAACAAATGCCCGACATGTGGTTCTCAAACTGAGGTTCTACGTGTAGTTTCTTTTGTTGATGCGCCTGGTCATGAAACCTTGATGGCTATAATGCTCTCAGGTGCTGCTATCATGGATGGTGCTGTCTTGGTAATTGCTGCTAATGAACAATGCCCCCAACCTCAAACCCGCGAACATCTAACAGCGCTTGATATAGCCGGCATAAAAAACATAGTAATAGTCCAAAATAAAATAGATCTTGTCACTGAAAAAAATGCAGTAAAAAATTATGAACAAATATTAAAATTTGTAAAAGGAACCGTAGCAGAAGACGCTCCGATAATCCCAGTGAGTGCTCATCAAGATATAAACATTGATGTCCTAATCAATGCAATGCAGGATCATATACCAACACCTCAAAGAGATTTAGAAAAACCAATGTTAATGTATACTGCTCGTAGTTTTGATATAAATAAACCTGGTATCAGACCTAATGGACTAAAAGGCGGAGTAATCGGCGGGTCACTCCTACAAGGTGTAATACGACAAGGTGAAGAAATAGAAGTATGCCCCGGTCGCCGTACAGAAGTTGAAGGAAGACCAACAATTGAAAAAATAACTACAACAGTTGACTCATTATTCACAGGTGGTAAATCTGTGAAAGAAGCATCACCAGGTGGTTTAATCGCAATCGGTACAAAACTTGACCCAGCACGTACAAAATCAGATTCATATGCTGGGAAAGTAATAGGAAAAGTAGGCAACCTGCCACCGGTATTCGAGAGTTTTAATCTAACAATTAATCTTCTAACAAGAGTAGTTGGAACAATAGAGGAAAAAAACGTTGAACCAATAAAAACAAATGAACCATTGATGCTCACAATTGGAACAGCCACAACCGTTGGAATTGTATCAGAATTTCATAAAGATCTAATAGGGGTAAAACTTAAACTACCAGTCTGCGCTAATGAAGGACAAAGAATAGCAATTAGTAGAAGGATTGATGGTAGATGGCATCTAATCGGCTACGGCGAAATACAAATAAAAAAATAGTCATAATAGACAGCAGTGCAATAATGATGCTTTTTGAATTTTCAATAAATCTAAAAGATGAGATAACAAGATTACTCGGTGATTATAAAATCATAATACCCACTCAAATAGTCGAAGAATTAAAATTTTTATCAGAACATGGGAAAGGAAAAAAGAAAACAAACGCAAAAGCATCTCTTAAAATAATAGAACAATATGAAATAATAAATTCAAAAGGAAACGGCGATGATTCAGTATTATATCTAGCAGAAAAACTTAAAGGAATTGTTTTGACAAATGACAAAGAATTAAGAAAAAGAGTTAAAAACAAATCCCTACAAACCATCTTCCTAAGGGAAAAAAGTAAATTAATGTTAGGATAAGATATCACTGTTTTTGGAAAGTTTTTATAAACATTATCTGTATTCAGCATTCCATATTCATGTCGGGGTGGCTCAGCTTGGTTAGAGCGCCTGACTCATAAGCACAGCTAAAAAGGGTTCGACATTTAGCTCCTTTTGGCGCTAAGATATCAGGAGGTCGCGGGCTCAAATCCCGCCCCCGACATTAAATTTTCAAAGGAATATTTTTAAGAACCTTCTGTATTGCAGTAGACTCTGCGCTTGTTCTTTCTTTAACCATGCCGTTTATTAACTCCTCTACTTTGTTTGGATTATCAGAAGCAACATTTTTAAACTCCTTTGGATCTTCTTTTAAGTTATAAAGTTCGCATTTTCTGTTTTCATTCATGATAAGCTTCCAATCCTTGGTTCTATATGATTTCTTAATTAACTTCTTGCCACTAATGTTCTCGCTAAGAACAGCTCTACTTCGAACTGGTTCACCTTGTATCAATGGTAATAGACTTTGCCCGGTGAAACCATCAAAGGTTCCAACACCTGTAGCATCACTGATAGTAGGACTAATATCCATAAGTTGAACCATCTCATCGACTACATTTGGTTTTAAACGATTCGGAGAATAGAAAATCAATGGGACATGTAGGAGCTCATCATATAGATTAGGCGGATAACCAAATTTAGTGCCAAAAGCTTTCACAGAATCTGGGTTGTTCCCAAAGAATGGTTTAAAAAACGTGTCACCATACGCTGTTGTCATTGAATGACCAAAGCTACCATGATCTAGGAATTCATCACCATGATCTGCTGTGATAATAAATAAAGTATCATCTAAAATACCCTTTTTTTCCACCCTATCTATGATATCAACTATTAAATTGTCAACATGGTTAATTCCAGAGTCATAAAGACCAATGATTCGTTCAACTTCTTTCTTAGTTAAATGCTCAGGGTCCTTTATGAGCTTTGCATTAAGTTGAAGGGTCTTAGATTTACTTATTTTCACAAATTTTTTCACATATTTTTTCGCTGAAAAATATGGATAATGAACATCCATGTAATGGACCCATAAGAAAAAATCATCCTTTTTCTCATCAAGCCAGTAAAGCACTTTTCTGTTAAGCCCTTCTATGCTCTCATGAGGTTTACCAAAAACATGAAACGTAACAGTTTTAAAACCATATGTTAACCAGTTTAAAACACTTTCAACTTTTCCTTTTAATTTATCCTCAGAGATAAGTTGATTAAAAAAAACAGAGTCATAAAAAAAATTAAAACCTCTATGATAACCATAATATCTTGACAAAAAAGGATTTGAATGAAAACCAGCTGTTTCAAAACCATTTTTTTGTAAAACTTCAGCAATGGTTGTTCTCTTATTGGAAAGAGCTCTATCCTCATATAATGAAGGATATGTTGAGGTTAGTATTGATCTAAAGGATGTAAGAGTCGTTGGAGAATTGGAGAAACAATTAGAAAATTTCACTCCATTTTTTGCAATTCTATCGATATTTGGTGTGGTAGGATGCTTATAACCATAGCAACCTAGATGATCCGCTCTAAGTGAGTCCACGGTTAAAAGAACTATGTTCTTGAAATTTCTTTTTTTCATTTTATACACAATTTAACGTTTATTTCCGATCTTAAAAATAAACCTTATAGCTCAAACATGCAATTACTAATATAAAAAAATCACTTTTAATGCTGTTTTTATTCTTTAAAAAGAGTTGTTTTATTTTTCTCCTGCATCAACCATAAAGCAATTGGTTGTACATCATGCGATTCTTTCATTCTGTTATTGCACCATTTCTCAATATCTTCCCGAGATGCATCCTGGCAGCATTTTTCACAGGCAAAAAATTCACTATTTATTATTAAACCAGCGAGGTTTTCTTCAAGTAAAAAAGTTTGACCACATAAATCACAAACACCGGAATCAGTTTTTATCAGGGTTGTTTTCTCCTCGTTAACGTTATCGTTTTCGCCCTCAACAGGCCCTACTATTTCAAATAAATCATCCGAACCAATATTTTCCTTGTTAAGTTCCCCTGCTTTAACACCGATGTTATCCCGAATAACGTCATAAGCATCTAATTCATCAGATTTTTTATCAAGGATGTTTTGATCTTCCTTTAATTTTTGTACATGACTAAAAATTTCTTCAATATCTTTTTCCTTCCTTGATTTAAACCACATTTCGGATAACCTCCCCAATATCATCAATAAGCTATACATTAATAATGATTTTTGTTTTTTATCTTTTTAGAATGGTAGAACATCACTGAATATTGTTAAAACCGAGAAACTTAATGCAAAAAATATGTACTGGATGTACATAATAGACCATGCATGAACGTTTTCAAGTGTTTTGCTCTCTGTTCCTCTTGTCATGAGATAAAAAATGAAAACACTGAGGATCACAAAGAAACTAAGAGGCCAAAGATAGGATTTTATCAGATTTGCATTGATGAATATCAAAACAAAAATGAATGGGAAAGACATAAATGGAAAGCAAATTAACGCGGTTTTTCTTAGCCCCATTGTATTTATTAATGTACGAGTTCCTGTTTTTTTATCAGCCTCAGCATCAGTAATATCCTTTGTGGACATGCCACCAATAAGATAGGTTGTAGCAATAGCTCCGATAATAAGTGGTGTAGGTGTAAATGGGTCGCCAAAAACACTCCAAGAAGCTAAAATACCAAACATACCTCGGGGTATCGCAATCCAAATCTGGTTAATAAATAAATATTTCTTCATCCTGGGTGGAAGAGAGTATGTCACAGTGAATATCATTATAAGAAATACAAAAAAACCAAACCATGCACTAATCGTCACTGCACGAAGAAGAGCAAAAAGATATAAAATATATGCAAGACTCTGAGCACTATCAGCTCTTATAACTCCACGTGGTATCGGCCTATATGGTTTTGAAATTTTATCAGCTGCAACATCTGTAGCCTGGTTAAGAACATTGGAAGCAGCGTTTACGATTGCCATGGTTAAACCTACTTGTCCAACAGTAATCCACCAGTCAGATGGTATTGATGTATAAGGTGAATTTTGATGATTAAAAATAAGGCTTGCAACCTGGATAGCCATTGAAACAAATAATGGAGCAAAAAGGGTAAATGGTCGAAGAAGATCAAGTGCCCCACGTGCTTGTTTTGAAAGAAACCTAACCCGGGTATAGGGTTGTTTCATTGTGAGTTTACCGAATTTAGTCCCAACTTTCTCCATATTTGGATCACTCATATGTCTACCTTTATCATGGTAGCTGTTAAGTATTTTTCCATGAGTATAAAAGTAGCAGTAATTCAAAAAAAATGTTACTGGATGGATGATAGCCTGTTAGAGAGTATACGTGCGGAGTTAAGAGCGCAATTAAAACCGATACCTGGGGCTTTTACGCAGTCGCCGACGAGATAAAGGTTTTTAATAGGTGTTTCAATCGATGGTTTTTCATTATCAATAGTTTTAGCAACTCCATCAAGATGCCATATAGCAGGATAAATTGCCCAATTTAAATTTTCTTTATAATTCGATACTATGGTTTCAAGATTTTTATCTAGCAACTGTTTAAGTTTTTTTAAAATTAATGGATTTTTTGCCTCGTCAGGAGTACAGATAATATAGGATTGAACAAGAAATGAGTTAGATGGTGATAAATCGGCTTTAGGTGATGATGACATAAAATCAATCATGCCTACAGCATCTTTTCCATCAACGCCGATATCACGTTCAATAAAATGAAACGTTTTACCGATTAGATCTGGGTTAAGTTTCTTCAAAGAATAATAAGCACAAAGACTACCGGTGCCCTCCAGGGATTTAATATATTTAACATAATCAATTGGGAAATGTTTTTCCTCAACGATTTTAAAAAGATCCTGAACGAGGATATTAGAAACAATGATATCAAAAGAATGTTCTTCTGATCCAATCGTTACCCTTGATGCTTTGCCATCTTTTACTATAATCTTATTAACAGGAGTATTGAGGATGATCTTTCCATCGTTTTTTAATATATACTTGTGAAACTTTTTTGTAATGCTGATCAGCCCACCATGGGGGTAGCCCACGGGTTTAGAACCTTTGTATAAATTCCTTTGTGCTCTAAACATTTCACCCGTTGAAATCTTATCAAGATTATTAATCGTAGTAATAGAACGAGAAAAAATCTCCAATATAAGTTTCATTTTTCCTTTGCCATATTTCTTTATTGTATCCGTCATAGAAACATTATCAAGTTCACTGAGTGTTTTTTCATTTGCTAGTAGAAGTCTAAGGATTTTTGGAATTATTTTAATTTTATCCATTTTTGATAAAAATGGGAAATTATACCCATGTTCTTTGATAAATCCTACATGGGATTCCATGAACTCAATATGATCGTTAAATTCGGATAGAACGCTGTTAACATTAGAAAGCACGCCACCGCCTATGGCATGATAACCCAGATCCAATCTGTAACCATTTAACATGTTTTTTTTAAAAATGGTGTCAATATCTGGCTCTGAAAAGGCAACATTCATATTCAACCGGGATAGTAATTTTTTATAATCCTCTAGAACCAAACTTGTTGCATCAAATGAGAGCGCCCTCCCACCAATAATGTTCTCTTTTTCAAAAATAGTAACATTATAACCATTTTTTATGAGTAACGCTCCAGCGGTTAAACCACCTATACCAGCACCTATTACACAAACGTTTTTTCCTGTCATTTTATAAAACGCTCTGAATGAGTTCTATTTTAAAATATTTTCTAAGATTTTTTAATCCGGTTTTTGATGTATGCGCATAGAAATCGTCTTAAAATCTTCCATTTGTTTTCATTAATGCTAATTTGTCCTATGAGTATTCCTGCTAGGAGTTCTGTAAGTTTCTGATCTTTACTCGCTAGTCTAAATATTGTTTCATCCTCTGTTGCTTTATAATACTTGGAAAACCCTTTAAATGTTTTTATATCTTTACCGAAATCTTTCTTCCAACTTTTTTGATATTTTGATAAAAATCTATCGCTGAAATCATTTTTTTCATAACATTTAGCTATGGTATTTGCAGCAATTTCACCAGAAACCATTGCATAATATATTCCTTCACCTGATAGAGGATTAATAAAGCCAGCGGCATCACCAACAAGGATCACTCTATTGCTATAAGTTTTTTCAAGGGGATAAACTGGAAGCGCTCCTCCTTGGCATTTACCAGTTTTGAGCCTCTTGGGTATCATTCCATCTCTTTTGAGGATAGTGATATATTGATTATATATATCTAAAAGATTTTTTCTGTCAGGAGTTTTTTGTTCGCTATAATGGACGTAACCTATCCCTATGTTGATATGTTTCTTTTTTGGAAAAACCCACCCATATCCCGGTGTAAAGTTGAATTGGGAATGAATGTAACCCAGTCTTCTTGATCCAAAATATGTATCCATTGTTTTTTCATCGACTTCGTATTCTTCGAAAACGCAAATGCCAATGCTTATTCCTTTTTTACGCAGACCTGCTTTCTGGGCGATAACACTCCAAATTCCATCTGCACCTATAACTATATCTGAGTCAACTCTGCTTCCATCTTTTAAAACGACAGTTGCTTTATCTTTTGAAATATTTACATCAATAACAGTTTTTCCATCTAAGAATTCTGTTCCTTCGTTGATTGCTAGTTTGACTAATTCATAGTCAAATTTTTTTCTAAGGGTCATAGCTACTAAAGGTTCTTTTTTATGAAGTTCTAGTTTATATTTTGAAGACGGAGAAATAGCAAAACCGCCATAACAATATGAGTCAATAAAAATCTCATTATCAACGTAATCAAATCTTTTAATAACCTGGTAAGGAAGCCCTCCACCACAGGGTTTATCACGTGGGAATTTTTCTTTATCTATTAGGATTACATTTAGACCTTTTTCTGATAAAAACTTTGCAGCAGTTGAACCAGCTGGTCCGGCTCCAACTATACAAACATCTGTTTTTTCAACCATTTTACATCCTTGGTCTAAATAACTTCTCACCAATAAGTGGAGTGAAAATTAAATACCAAGCAATGGGAAATGCAATTAAAATAATTGAAACAGTTACATCAACAATTGAAACAAGCATCAAAGGAACAAGTGAGTACCGTAGGAATGATTGAACAGCTATGTATTTCCTTATCTTATTCCTATTAAACCTTTGAATATTCAAGAGTTTAAAACTGAAAATTAGAACTCCGACGATTGCTAGTGTTAGAAGAACAATCTGCCCTGTGGAATAACAATATCCATAGAAAATAAATGGTAAAAAAAGTAAAAACGCTGAAAACAACCTAATACCAATACTGAAAACCTTAAAACCATTAGGAATGGTAATATTCATACCTCTAACTTTTACACCAGCGCTAAGAGCCATATTTTTCACACCAAGTTTATGATCATGATCAGCGTCCTTTATACCACCCTCGATTGCATTCATATGAAGTAAATTATTAAACGTTAGAAGAAAAATAACCCATGTGAAAACATTTGGTTTACCAAAGGCTAAAGCACCAAAAAGAAAAACAAAAGCCATGGATAAGGCTACGAGAAAATCAGATCCAACAATTTTTTTACCATAAAGGTTATAGATACTACCAAGTAATCCTGCAAGTAAAATACAGATGATTGCACCAAGTTTTAAATGATCTAATGTTTGATCATAAAACAGTATAGATATTAACAGAAATGAAAGAAGCATAAAAAATATGCATATCATCAACGCGGTTTTTTTTGAAATATCGCCACTAACAAGTGGTTTCCCTTTAAGATCCTCCGATAGTTCATCTATTTCCACATCGGCATAATCATTCAATATGAACCCATATAATGCTGCAAGAGCACCAATGACAAAAACCAAAAAAAGGAAATAAATATTGAAAACACCAACTGTTATCGCTCCAATAACAGGAGGAATCGCTAATCCTCCAATGCCTGGAAGGCGAAGAAGCCTAGCATATGCAACAAACTTTTTCATTAATATTGGAAGAATATTACAGCTATTTGAGTTTTACGAATAAATCTACATAGTTTTAGGCTGTAAAAAAGTCCCATGTAATATTAAATTATTTAAAATAAAACCAAACCCTGGGAAAAACATGAGAACACCAGCCCAAGGATTAAGACTCATGAGCATAATAGGGACAATTGCGAAATTTATCATATAGTGACTACCAATGTATTTCCTAGCTTTTTCTCGGATAAATCTTTTCATCGATAAAAGTTTATACGACAAATAAAACATGATCACACCAATCAAAGCAATAACCACCCATTGGAAATACTGTAATGTTGTAAGATTGTTAATATTCCAAACTATAAAAAAGGGTAGAAATACAATTATAAGGTCTACTATTTGAATCCCATATGCAAGGATTTTATAACCTGTTGAAACCTTTAAAATACCATTTGTGACTCTAACGCCCATTTTCACTGCAACTGTTTTTGCACCCATTTTATAATCGTTTTCAATATCCTTCATTCCACCAGCGATAAACTGCATAAACAACACTTGAATAGCACCAAGTACACAAACAAACCATGCTAGATCAGAAATATAAACACTATTCACAACAGTTGATGCACCATAGAGAATTAAGAAAAACACGCCTAATGACACAAAAATATCCATACCTGGTAGTTTCTTACTTATCAGATCATATACTGTGATGAAAAAAGCTGATAACATCAAAATTAATATCGGGAAATAACTCTGAGTTGTAAAACCAAGATACAGAGCAATAATGAAAGATACTGTCATCGATGAAATAGCAAAAACCCATGCTTTTCGTAATGAAACAGTACCACTAATCAAAGGTCGGTCGCTGATCTCTTTTGAAGTTTTATCAATTTTATAATCAATAATATCATTGAGAACAAAACCATAAGTGTGACCTAGGAAACCTACAAGAAATAATAAAAACAATGTTAAAAAATTATACTGTTCCATTGCTATAGCACCCATAACTGGTGAAACACCAGTAAGAACCGCGTTAAATGAACGTGCAAGTTTAAGATACTCCCTGACTTTCATATTAGTTTTTCAGAATTAAAATTAGAATAAAAAACCATCGTTAAAAAATCCTTCATCCAAAAATAAGAAACTCTGCTATACGTGTCTCGCCAATTTTCTCTTCTTTACCTTTAGAAGAAATAAAACCTATGTAGTTGATAAGATATCTCCAATAATTAAAGACACCCATTATTTTGGCATGATGTATATCTAATACCTTCATATCAAGCTCAAGGTTAATCAGATTATCATCAGCTGTTATAGAAAAATGATAAGGTATCTTTTTTCGGCCAAATCGTCTTAAATCCCCGATTTTAAAATTGATGCAACTTGGATCAATGTTATAATATCCGTTATTTTTTTCATTAACAACAATTAAAGGTTCGAAAAGGTTTTTTTTTCTCAGAATGGCAGACCAAACAATAGAGAAACTCTGAGAATTAGTCTTGCCCCAAAACCATCCGTGATTAAGAGCAACAGGGGGCGTTACATTCCAATTATGATCATGATAACCAGCGCCTTTCGCTAGTATTTCTTTATTATCAACAATTAGTTTGCCGGAAACTGTGGCATATGGCATTGCGACAATCCACCGGCTACCTGGAACATGACCCTTCCAACCCTCTGTATCACTAATAAAATGTAAATCAACAAAATAACCATTTATATTAAACGAAATATCATAAGCCAAAGAACCCGAAGAATTATCGATATAGCCTTTTATCAATTTTTTACCAAATAAACTAATATCTGGTGATTCCCGGGATGCTTTGATTTCACCCATAGGTAAAAATTTTACTTTTTGAGCAACTAGCTTATTATCTTTGTAGATTTCAATTCTTAAAAAACCAAAAATTAATTTTAAAAGCCCTAAGATTCGAATCCCCATCTGAAGAGAATAACCGTTATCGAGATGAGCATCAAAATACCACCATTCTGTGAACGGTACAAGGTTTGATCCATGGAAACCATCATCTTTTAGGTTTATTTTTTTTGGGGAAAAAATGAAACCTTTATAGTCTTGATCTTGTGGTTTATTATTGCTTCCTATTGTATGTCCTCCTTATAATCATTTTTTTTATAAAGAATTTTTTTTCTAGTTATAAATCTACTGGATATTTCAGGGAATGCATTCTCAGACTGATGAAATATCGATAATCGTTTAATATTAATTATGTTATATATTAAGAATCGATGGATTTGATTTCTACATATTTACCTAGACAAGACAATTATAATTCGTTAATAAGCGATATATCTATAATAAGATTTATATACTCACCTTTGATATATATCTTAGGAATGGGGGAGATCCTTAGATTTTTTTTATAAAAATCTCTCCTCACCACCTTCATCTTCCCCATTCTCTCCTCATTTAAAAACCAAATCTTTTTTTTAACTGAAGAGAATTCTCTCAGCATTTTCTAAGACCACGTTTCTATGTTTTTCGTCTGTTATAATCATAATCATCCAATCCGGGATAGATCTAGTTCTAACTGCTCCACCAACAGGGGTGTAATCATCTAAACGTTTAACCTCGTTTTTATCAACAATCATGATATCTGTTTGGTCGATACGTGGCTCAGAAAGATGTAGCTCAGAATATGGTACATCAATAATTATGTGACCATGGGGGATATTCAATGTTTCTTCAAATTCTATCTCTTTTTTCCTACGAGTTTTTAGATCATCAAGTTTTTTAACTGTCTCTTTTTGATTTTCGTCTAAATCATTATTTGAAACAGCGTATGACTGTTTAAACAGCCTTCGATATTTCAAACTAGTAGCAATCTCATACTGAAAACCATCACTGTTTTTAAGATAATTAACTAGCTCGGCATCTGTCATTTTAAAAAAATCAAAAGGATCCTTTTCCTCAAAGAGTTCTATAGCTTTTGAAAGCATCAACTCAGCAATCCTTACTGTTTTATGGAGATAAACAGATGAATACATCAAAGTACGTGCCATTAGAATATTTTCAACAACTCCAACACCTTTCTTTTTAACAGCAAGAACATCATCGTTAATCATCAATGTTTGAATAAAACGATTAATATCAATCATCCCATAGGCCACACCAGTGTAATAAGCATCACGAATTAGGTAATCCAGCTGATCCACATCAATAGAACTGTTTAAAAGTTGACTTAGATATTTTCTATGAGTTTTTCCTTTTATAACATCAGTGATGTTTTTCTGATCTATATCATGCTTGTTTAGAACATCAAAAACACTTGGAGAACCAATAAACTCTTTCTCTTTAAATTCAAAAATATCACGTTCACCCATTATTAGTTTCTCAGTGAGATCAACATGATCTACATTAAGGCTGTCCCTTAGGATATTCTCCAAGGTATGGGAAAAAGGCCCATGACCTATATCATGAAGTAAAGCAGCACAACAAAGTATATTTTTTTCATCCTCCGGTAAGTTTAATGCATCAGAGGCTTGGTATGCCATAAAATAAGTCCCTAAGGAATGCTCAAGACGTGTATGATGTGCCCCGGGGAAAACAAGATGAGCAAAACCCAGCTGTTTAATGTTATATAAACGCTGAAACTCAGGTGTCTCAATTAAATCAAGAAAAAAACCATCAATCTTTATATCGCCATGAATAGGATCACGAATAATTTTACTCTCAACACTCATATACTACTCCAACATTAAAAACAACCAAATTTAGTTGTTTATACTTCCTGCAGTAGAAACGGCCAGAGGCATTTAATCTTCTCCTCCCAACACTCAGGATACATAAACCTCTCCGCCATAGTAACACTGCTAAGAATACTATTACCATCCTGAGGTGTGAAACAAAAACCAACCGCCTCATTATCATTTACCACATGTATAGTTGGAAGTACAATAACCGTCTGGTTAAGAAGACGACCGTAATGACCATGTTCACGACCAAAAGAAAACACCAGGTTAGCAGCCTTCTTATGAGAAACAGCTACACGAGGGTTATCGATAAAACTCTGTTTAACCTTATCAACAGTTGTTTTTTTATCAAGCTTGAGATCATACCAGATACAATGCATATACTGCGTGTTCAGTTTTAGAGCACTAGAAAACACATTAAGCTCGATTCCCAGTGTTTTATACAGATGATATACATCCACAGCATGATGAGTACCCATCACTGGATCCTTATGAGAACCCACCTCTGGAGAAGGAATAAAACTTTTCACCTGGCTGATATCATTAGCACGACGTATACAAAGAAAACGCCCCTCCTTAAGATGATTCTTTTTACCCTCTATAGCCAATGTGTTAATTAAAACAGCAATATTATGAGTATTACAGCTCACAATATGAATAAACTTGTCTTTAGGATTAATCGCTTCGTCATTGATGCCCACTGCATACATTTTCCCAAAACCAAACTCTGAACCCTGAGCCATAAAACCCTTTACTTTATTCTTATATTTGTTGTAATATTTCTCCTTATTCATCAAACCAGTACCCTTTGGGGTACAATCTACCACAACAGATGCTCGTTTAATGGCCTCTTCAGCATCATACGTTGGCTCTAAGCCTAGATCCTGGAAGTCTGTTGTCTTATCATCTCTAACCGCAAGATTAGCCCCTCTTTTCATAAGCTCTTTAACCTTTGGCCTATCTGTTAAAACAGGGCTATGCTTGTAAAATGTTACTTCGTCTATACCAAGATCTTCCTTAGCGTCACAAAGCAGTCCAATTAAAGGCTCCCCAATTGTCCCAGTACCAACCACATGAACAATATTTCCATCTGACATAATTATGCCTCCCCTATGTGCAGTTCTGTAATCTACATGCCCCATATAATTGTTATTATTTTCCAAAATAACTTCACAGGGGAATAATTTAAAAAGGTTAAGTTAATTCACCATCCTCATGGCATTACCTCTTGACGTACTTGAAAAAGCAATTAATCAAAAGCTTTTGCTCCTGTTAAAAGACGGGAGATTAATCGAGGGAAAGCTCTCAGGTTACGATGAATACATGAACATGGTTTTAAACGATGTCGAAGAAACACATGATGAAAATAAAAGACGTCTCGGCACAATCATCCTCAGAGGAAATAATGTTGTAAGTATCTCTATTGTTTAAACACTTTTTAAGCGAAATGTATATATATGTGTTACATATTTGTTATTAGTGGAAGGAATCGGGCTGGTAGTTTTTGTTAGAGTGCATCCCATCCCCTCCTAGTGAGGCCAGCCAATCCTTCCTTTTTAACAATGTTTTAAAAAAGATTTAAGTATATTTTTTTAATACCCTTAAAAAGGTATTTTCATGGAACATAAAATCAAAGCCACTAGAGGTTTAAATCTTAGATGTAAAGGATGGAAACAAGAAGCAATACTACGAATGCTAGAAAACAACCTGGAAAATGCAGAAATACCAGAAGAACTTATAATCTATGGCGGAACAGGGAAAGCAGCACGAAACTGGGAATCATATAAAAAAATAGTTGAAATCCTGAAGAAACTTGAAAACGATGAAACAATGGTTATTCAATCAGGTAAACCCGTTGCTGTGTTCAAAACCTGGACAAACTCACCACGAGTTGTAATGGCTAACTCTAACATTGTTCCCCATTGGAGCAACTGGGAGAAATTCCATGAACTTGAACAACTAGGTCTCATAATGTATGGACAAATGACTGCAGGATCATGGTGCTATATTGGAACTCAGGGAATCCTCCAGGGGACCTATGAAACATTCTCTTCTCTTGCCAAGAAACATTTCAACAGTAATCTCAAAGGAAAAATAGTTCTAACAGGTGGTATTGGAGGAATGGGTGGTGCCCAGCCTCTTGCTGTTAAAATGGCGGGTGGTGTCTGTGTCGCAGTTGAATGTAATGAAAAACGGATAGACCGACGTCTAAAAGCAGGTTTCTGTGATAAAAAAATAAAGGATATAGATGAAGCAGTACAGATAGCAGAAAACGCGAAATCAGAAAAAAAAGCTCTGGCAATAGGAGTACTTGGCAACTGTGCTGATGTTCATCCTAAACTAGTGAAGGATGGTTTCAAACCTGATGTTGTAACAGATCAAACCTCTGCTCATGATGAACTCAACGGTTATGTTCCTGCAGGTTATTTTGGAGATAATTTTAATAAAGCATTCAAACTTAGAAAGGAAAACCCCGCAGAGTACATTAAGAGATCAATGAGCAGCATGAAAAACCATTGTAACGCGATGCTTGATTTCATGAAAAACGGAGCTGTTGTTTTTGATTATGGTAACAACCTCCGCGGACAAGCTCAAAAAGCAGGTCTTAAGACTGCATTTGATTATCCAGGTTTCGTTCCAGCATATGTACGACCACTACTAAGCATAGGACGCGGGCCTTTCAGATGGCTTGCACTTTCCGGAAACCCAAAAGACATAATAAAAACCGATAAAGCAGTTCTTGAAATGTTCCCCAATAATGATGTTCTTTCTAACTGGATCACCCTAGCCGAAAAACATCTATCCTGGGAGGGTCTACCCGCCAGGGTCTGCTGGCTTGGATACGGTGAACGTGACAAGTTTGCTCTTAAAATAAATCAAATGGTAAAAAACAAGGAAATAGGACCTATTGCGATAACACGTGATCATCTCGACAGCGGAAGTGTTGCATCACCATATAGAGAAACAGAGAGCATGAAAGACGGCAGTGATGTAATCGCTGATTGGCCACTTATAAACGCACTTCTTAACTGTGCAGCAGGAGCAGATAGCATACAGATACATAACGGTGGAGGTGTAGGAATCGGTCTATCAACACATGCAGGCATGGTTGTAATATGTGATGGAACTGCTGAGACTGATGAAAGAATCAAACGCGTATTCAAAACTGATCCGGGTATGGGTGTTGTTCGTCATGCTGACGCGGGATATAAAGAAGCAATTGGATTGATAAAAAAGTCAGATATTTATTCCCCTATGATAAAAAACAAGAATAAAGACCTAAAATAATTATTTTTACTCTAGTTTTCCTATTATTTTTTCAACTTCATTTAGTATTTCACAGGATTTAACAAGTTCCTTCATTTTTGTATGATCAGGATAGAGTGGTCTATCAACATCTAAGAATTTTACATGTTTACGGATTACTTCCTTAGCTTTTGTTACACCCTTCCCAAACTTGTAATCACGGAAATCAAGAGCCTGAGCAGCAGCCATAAACTCAATACCAAGGATTCCATAAGCATTATCAAGGATTTGGAAGTTTTTAATCGCTGTGTTCATACCCATTGATACAAAGTCTTCTTGATCAGCAGCAGCAGGTATAGATTGGATCGAAGCAGGATTGGAAAGGATACGTTGCTCAACAATAAGAGCATCAGCTGTATATTGACTAAGCATCATCCCTGAAAACATACCTGCACCCTTAGTTAAAAACGCGGGTAACCCTACACTTAGAGCAGGGTTGTTAAGACGATTAAGCCTACGCTCCGACATTACACAAACCATAGTAATAGCAGCACCAGCCATATCCATAGGAAGACTAACAGGGGTACCTTGGAAATTTGCACCAGAAATCTGAAGATCTTCATCTGGGAAAAACACAGGATTATCTCCAACTCCGTTTAGCTCTGTTTCTACTTGTTCTTTTGCCCATCTGAGTGCATCATGAGCTGCACCAACAACTTGAGGAGTGGAACGCATCGAATAGGCATCTTGGACTTTGCATTCTATTTTTTCTCTTTGGAGGTCTCCTCCTTTAATCATTTTCTGGATAGCCCCGGCTGATTTAATGGCGCCTGTAAAACCACGGGCTTCGTGAAGCTTGGCAGTATAAGGTTTCATATTAGCTCTAAGAGCTTCTAGAGACATTGAAGCAGCTATTTCAGCTTGTTTAAGAAAATGATTTGCATCATATAAAAATATAGCACTCATAGCTGTTAGAAGATTCGCACCATTAATTACAGCAAGACCGTCTCTTGCATGTAAACCAGGAATTGATATCCCTGCTTTTTTCATGGCATCTTTTCCATTTAGAAGTTTACCTTCATAGTAGGCTTTTCCTTCTCCAAGCAACAACAATGCTATCTGAGACATTGGTGCGAGATCACCACAGGCTCCAACAGATCCCTTTTGACAGACAAAAGGAGTTACTTCTTTGTTGAGCATTTCGACTAGTGTTTGTGTTATTTCAGGTCTACAGCCAGATTGACCATGAGCATGAACATTAACTCGTCCAAGCATAGCTCCACGGACATACTCAATAGGTGCTGGGTCGCCAATGCCTGCAGCATGATTATAAACCAAATATTTCTGGAACTGTTTAACTTGTTTATCTGATAAAACGATCTCTGAGAACTCCCCTATTCCTGTGTTAACACCATACATTATCTCTCGTGCTTTGATTTTCTTCTCCAACATGTTCCTACATATCTTTATTCGTTTCAAAGCATCTGGATGAAGTTTTATTTTCTCTTTGCATCTAGCGACTTTCACTAATTTTTCAATTGTTAAATCAGAGCCGTTAATTACAATTGTCATAGTATCCCCCTGGGAATTCGTGTTATGTTAGAATACCCGTATTAAATAAACCTCTAAATAGTTTCCCAAATTCAATTTTTCGTTGATAACAAAATAAATAAATCAACTCTTTATAGTCTACATGCTACTTTCAGAGGGTGAAATCATAGTAAAACCGAAATCAACAGTTAGAGACTTAGAAAAAAAATTCCATCCACCATCCGAGAGAAAAGATAAAATAAAACTTGATTTAAATGAAAATCTGATGGGTTGCTCCCTTAAAGTTATCGAAGCTTTGAAAAAAATTACTTGTAATAATGTTGCTGTTTATCCAGAATATGATGAGTTCATGAATAAACTAGGTTCTTATCTTAGTGTGGATGTTGATAATATTTTGCTTACTAATGGTGCTGATAACGCAATAAAAACGGTTATGGATACTTATTTAGAAAAAGGCGATGAGATAATTATTCCTGTTCCAACTTTTTATATGTTTGAAAACTATGCATCTATACTTGGTGTTGAGAAAAAACTTGTAGAGTTCAACAATGACTTATCCTTTCCCTTGGAAAAAATCATTGGGAGTATTACTCCTGATACAAAGATGATTGTAATAGTTAATCCAAATAATCCTACGGGTACTATTGTGAATGATGAGGATATACTAAGGGTTGTAGAGGCGGCTAAAGATGCAGTTGTTGTTATTGATGAGGCTTATTATCAGTTTAGTGAGAAAAGCAGTAAAGATATGATTTCTAGTTATGACAATGTTATAATCATTCAGACTTTTTCTAAAGGTTTTGGTTTAGCTGGTGTTCGACTTGGTTATATTATTTCAAATAAAGATGTTATTAACGAGTTAAAAAAAGTGGTTTTGCCCTATACTGTTAATGGTTTAACCATTGTTGCTGCTTCTGCTGCTCTTGATGATCTTGATTTCGTTAATCATTACGTCAGCATTGTTAAAGAAAACCGTGATTATATTTTAAATGAACTTCAAGAGTTAGGTGTTAAAACCTATCCCTCTGATGCAAATTTTATAATCGCCGATTTCGGTGAGAACAGCAATTCAGTTTTACAAAAATTAAATGAAAAGAATATTCTTGTAAGAGATGTTTCCAATAATCCTCTGCTTGATGGTTGTTTAAGGATAGCGATTGGTACAAGAGAGCAAATGGAAACACTAGTTGATGAAATCAAAGCAATCAATGGGTCGGAGAACTAAATTTGACCAAAGCTTAAATATTACTTGTTTTTTACCTGTGGTTGATTCATATGGGCTTTGGGGCGAATCTTGTAGAGATAATTTATGATTTCTTCAGAAACATTGGTGTAAATCTTACCTATGGGGCCACGGAGATTATTACATCAGTAATAATATTTCTAATATTCATCCTAGCGGGTTGGTTAGTTTATCATATTTTCGAGCGCTTCTTATCAAAATGGGCTTTAAAAACTAAAACAAAACTTGATGATGAAATTCTTAAAAACATTAAGAAACCGATTTATTTTATAGTATTAATCTTCGGGGCGTTTTTTGGTCTAGAATTTCTGTCGTTTTTAGCTGATTACAAAGATATTATTCAGCTTGTTTTTACATTGCTGGAGATATTCTTACTAGCGTTTATTATCACGAGGGTTGTTAATGTTCTTATTGCTTGGTATGCGGAAAAACAGGCTGCTAAAAAAAGAATGAGTGAACATATTCTCTTTGTTTTCAAGAAAATCATTAATGTTACTATATACATTTTTGCGTTTTTAGTTATCCTTTCAGTTCTAAAAATTGATTTATCTGGTGTAGTTGTCGGGATGGGTGTAGCAGGTATCGCTATAGCCTTTGCATTGCAGAATGTTTTAGGTGATGTTTTCAGTGCTTTTTCAATATATTTTGATAAGCCTTTTGAGATAGGTGATTTCATAGTTGTTGGGGAATATTCTGGCACAGTGAAAAAAATAGGTATGAAATCTACGAGGGTTCAGCTTTTACAGGGTGAAGAGCTTGTATTGTCTAACCGTGAGTTAACTAATGCTAGTGTCAGGAATTTTAAAAAGATGAATAAAAGAAGGATATCTTTTGAATTTGGTGTGACCTATGATACTACTCTTAAAAAATTGAGGAAAATACCAGAAATAATAAAGGATATTATCCATCCTGAGAAAATGAAATATGTTGATAGGCTAGATAGAGTGCATTTTTCAAAATTTGGGGATTTCAGCCTTAACTTTGATGTGGTTTATTATTTGAAAACCAAAGATTACGTCAAGTATATGGATACTCAGCAAGAAATCAATTTCAGAATCAAAGAGGCCTTTGAGAAAGAAGGCATTGAGATGGCATTCCCAACTCAGACGATTTTCTTAAATAAATAAACCCTTTTTTTCTGACAGCCCCGTAGTGTAGCGGTCAATCATCCGAGACTCTGGATCTCGGAACTCCAGTTCGAATCTGGACGGGGCTACTAATTATAGTTAATCAAGCATTTTAACAGATATATCGTCATCTATATCGATTAATGCCCCTTCTCCACTTTTCCCCATACTGCAGTTTACAACTATTGTATTAACAATTTTGGTGAAACCTGGGTTTTCGTGTATATGCCCGCTGAGTACAAGCCGTGGTTTATATTTATCGATGATTTCCCTTAGTTCTTTACTGCCTCCATGCATCCCAAGGAATACTTTATCTTGGGTTCCAAATGGTGGAATATGTGTTACTAACACGCTTTTTTCATCAAGGAGTTTCTTATCATTTAAAACCTTGATTTCCCTCGTATCTACACCGCTTATACCTACAAAGGGTATTCCTTTTTTTACGACTCTTTTTAATTCGATTTTAGTAGCATTGCTTTCATCTATACCTTTGATTACATCGGGCGTATCAATGTTTCCAGTTATGGCTAATGTTTCAACGGGTATTTGATCTAAAAAATTTTTAGCCACTTCTCCAGGTCCAAACTGGGTTATATCTCCACATACTACTACGATATCTGGCGAATAGCGTTCAATGTTTTTTAAAACAAGATTTAGGCGATATTGAGATCCATGTATGTCTGCAATTGCGAGTATTCTCATGGTTTTATCACATCATATTCATGTTGGCATTATTGGGTCTTCGTAAATAGATCGCAGGTAATCGAATTTTTCTTCAAAGATTTCTGCTTGTTTCTGTATTACCATTTCTGCTTTGTTCATATCTTTGTCTTTTACCTCGGTTGCGAAACTTACAAATCGCCCGATCCATAGTGTTTTTAATGAGTCCAAGATTAAATATCGTTCTGAATCAGTGTTGACATGTTTCCATGCTGTAGCATAGTTATAGACTATTTCTGCCCAGAGTTCAGGATCAAAGTTGTTACTTTTATCTATGATTTTCCCAAGATCTTTTATTATATCTTCTGGGAGATACTGCCTCATGGTATTTTTTGAGTTTTCAAACTCCTGGACGAAGTTTTTTCTCATTTCATTTATGTTTATCTTTACTGGTATAGGTTTCTGACTGAAACATTCACGGTAATATTTGGTTCGGAAACGTGATGGATGTGAACGCCAGTAATCTTCATAGTATTTGGCAAGCTCAAACATGCATCCTGTAACTTTTCTAAACATGGGTATGAGAAATTTTTCTGGTTCTAGATAATGGGTTGTTGATTCATGTATTTTTAAAGAGAATAATCCTTCTTTAACGTACATGCCTTCAGCTGCTGCAACTGTTAAAATAAATATGTCAACGCCAAAGTCAGGGGGGAATAATGGATGATTGCGTAAAAGTTCATAAAGATTCCTGGATAACGCGTATTCGCCGGCTATTGGTTGTCTTATGTCAATCCCATAAAGTGCTCGGGTGAAAGGATAAACAAGGTTGTTTGTTATTACACCATCGTTTTTGTCACGTATGTAATATGGAACTGTTAGATCTGCTCGTCCATAAATAATAGGGTTTGCAATAGTCTGGATCCAACCTGGTTTCACGCTTAGCAAGTCTCCGTCTATTAAAACAACTGATTTAGCCTCGGTTTCATGTGCTATTTCAAAAATAGTCATTACACCAGCGCCTTTTCCCAGATTTGCGATATCACTGGTTACTATTTTTTCAACTGTGTTATATGGTTGAAAAAGACCAATTGATTCATCGGTTTGATCAGATGATTCTGCTACGCTGATTACTATTGCTTTGTTATAATCCGGGAAATACCTGTACAGTCCTTCGTTGATCACATTTAATACGTTTAAAACAGTGGCTTCCACGTTTTTACAGAGAACACCAACCATGATGTCCACTGGTTTTATTTCTTTGCATCTCCTGATTATCTCTGGTTTTAAACTTAATCTTTTATTCCATTCCTGATTCACAAATATCTCTCCTCAAACAATTATTTTCTTATTCATTATCCGCAATTACGATAGCAAGTAATTGTTCACGTATTTTTCTACGTGCCGAAATTGTACGAAGCCAATCTGGTATACGGGTACCAACTGGTTTCCTCATATAACTAGTGCCAGCATTCATTATTTGTTGACTGAATTTTTCAACCATGGTTTCCTCAAGATGCCGGTCATATCTGAGATTGTTGAATAATGCATCAGCATGATATTTCCGTATTGCATCACGTGAATGTCTTACATAAGCTACTCTTAATGATATTAGTCTCTCCCTTGAGATTTCTATGTTATCTTCTTCGATGAGTACTCGTAATAATGTTTTTAAAATATCACCAGTCATTTTCGTAAGTCCTTTTTCACTATTGGTGCCTATTTTTTGATGTTTGTGATCATAAAATCCTAGATCTGTTTGACATATGCTTTTAGTGGCCATGTTTCTGTACATTTCAGCCATTATCCCGATTTCAATACCCCAGTCACCTGGTAAATCTACATCACGTGCTAGATCACTAGTTAATGCAAATTCTCCTGAGATTGGATAACGGAAGGATCTTAAAAATCTGACGAAATCTGTTTCATATTCTACAATGTCAACGAAAGATCTTAACAGCGGATGTAAAAACAATCTGAACACGCGACCAAAAATGGTTTTTTTCTCTAGATTAACCCTAGCATAGTATCCCTTGTTAAACTTAAATTCAAGCTCAGGTTCAATAATTGGATATAGCAGCTTAGTGGGAATCATTTCATCATAATGAAGAACATCAGCATCATGAAGTGCAATACCATATGATTTTATACTTGCGATACCCAGTGCAAGCCAGACATCACGTCCTTTACCATGAAATTTTAAAAGATTAAGTCCTTCGCTTTTCAGCTCGTTTAATACTTTTTCAATTTTTGGGCCATTACACCACATTATAAGCTTAGGGATTTTTAGACCCCTGAAAAAACGTTTAACCTGTCTGAATTCTTTATCATTCTTTGCAGCTAAGGGTATAACAATTTCTTTCAAATAAGTACACTTATTCAAACCCTTTATGATATTATGCAGAGCATCGTTTTTTATCTCCTTATAAAGCATTGGCATAATAACAGAAACAGGTCTTTCACTAGCTGCATCACTAACCTTTTTCAGCAACTTTTTTTTATCAATACATAAATCATGAAGTGTTGCTATTTCATCCTGTTTAATATCCATTTTATCACAACTACAAATCTATATATTCTAATATCACTCTTAAATCATTGGTCACAATATCAGCATGCTTATTTACCTCATCAGAGGCGTTAAATGCAATACCAAGACCTGCTTTTTTAATCATACCTGCGTCAACCTTACCGTCACCAACAGCAATTGTCTCATCAAGGGATATCCGAAGATGTTTACAGAGTTCCTCAAGCACACAACTCTTGGAGATAGAATAGACATTGCCGCTGATAAAGTCTTTTGTAAGACTCTTATTATTAATTTCTAGCTTCCCAGTAACAACATCATCGTTAGTTATTAGATTATTGCCAAAAACAAAATCCATATCAAGACGTCTCCTGAGATCATCTGCTAAAAAGACATAACTATCTGTAGCAATCCCTGTTTTAACACCTTTCTTTTTCAAAGTTGAAACCACAGTTTCAACATGATCCTGTAGAGGGATAGCTCTAAAAATTTTTAACATTTCATCAACGCTGAAACCTTTCATTAGTTTCCCGATTTCAATGCTCCTTTCATAAAACTCTAAAGCATCATCTTTTATAAACCGGATAAGGTCGTCATAGAAACCTAGTTTTTCAGCTATAACAAAAATACCTCTGCCCTTTAGAAGCGTACCATCCATGTCAAATAACACAAGTTTATACCTACTCATCCTTTTTTTCTCCAAATACCCAGTTTACTATAATGAAAATTTTTTTATAACTTTTTTCACCAAAATCAAATATACCAAAAACATATTTCACCCAGTGTATGCCAGTTGTAACATTTGATTATAATGATTTCGTAAATCTACTTGGTCATAAAATATCAAAAAACGATTTAATAGAGAAACTCCCGATGATCGGCGCAGATCTCGAAAGGGTTGAAGATGATGAAATCAGTATCGAGTTTTTCCCAGATAGACCTGATCTTGCATCTGTTGAAGGGATTGTTCGTGCTTCAAGAGCTTTCTTTGGTTTTGAAACAGGACTTAAAAAATATGACATTAAAAAATCAGATATGGTTTTAAACGTGGATTCCTCTGTAAAAAATGTTAGACCCTTTGTAGTCACTGCTCTTGTAAAAGATGTGAAGATGACCGATGAACTCATTGCGTCTCTAATGGATTTACAGGAAAAACTACATCTTGGTCTTGGACGAAACCGTAAAAAAGTAGCTATTGGTGTTCATAATTTTGAACCAATCCAGCCACCTTTTATCTATAAAGCTGTCGATCCAGATACGGTCCAGTTTGTTCCATTAAATAAGGTTGAGTCAATGACGATGAGTGAGATACTTGAGAAACATGAGAAAGGTGTTGATTATGCATATTTATTGGAGGATTTTGATAAGCATCCGTTGATTGTTGACTCTAACAATAATGTGCTTTCTTATCCTCCGATCATTAATGGTAGTCTTACTGAAGTCACACCGTTCACAACGGATCTTTTTATTGATGTAACTGGTCTTGACAACAAGGCGATAAACTATGCCTTAAACATTGTTGTAACAGCCCTTGCAGAAAGAGGAGGACAGATTTATACTACAAAGGTCTCCTATCAAAATAAAACCTATGTTTCACCTGATCTAAACCCTGTTGAAATGAAGCTTTCAGTGGATTATGTGAACAAAATTCTTGGAACCCAAATGAATGGAAAAGAAATCAGCTCTTGTCTTAAAAAAATGGGTTACAACATAAAAAACTCAGATAAAAAAACCCTGAATGTTGAAATACCAGCTTGGCGTGCTGATATTCTCCATGAAATAGATCTAGTGGAGGATGTAGCAGTTGGATTTGGTTATGAAAGATTTAAAACCGATTTCCCAAAGGCTTTAACATTTGGTAAAAAACTACCAAGAAATGATCTCCAGGTGGGTCTTAAAAGCATTATGATTGGTCTTGGGTTCAATGAGGTTACCACGTTTACGATCTCCAATGAGAATGATGAATTCAAAAAAATAGGTCTCAATGTTGGTGACCGAGTTCAAATACAGAACCCTATTGGTGAAGAGTTCTCCTGTTTACGAGTGGGTCTTATATCGTCGCTTCTGAAAATACTAAGTGAAAACAGGCATCATGCATTGCCTCAGCAGATATTTGAACTAGGCATCGTCGTTGACAAGGATTTCAAGAATCATAATAATCTTGCTTTTGTAAAAATCGATGCAAAAGCGAATTTCACAGAGTGTAAATCCTATGTTGATGCAGTTATGAGAGACCTTGGCGTAAAACACATTATCAAAGATAATAACCATCCAGGTTTTGTACCTGGTAGATGCGCCTCAGTTGTCTATAAAAACAAAGAAATCGGGTTTTTTGGTGAACTTCATCCTAAAACAATCACAGGTTTTAATTTAGAACATCCAATTATTGCTTTTGAAATACAGGCAGATTCTTTTTAATCAATAACTATTTCATGTAGAATTTATTCACGTTTTTTGATGACAACGCTCTGTAGCAAATGTAAAAAACCAGCGGTCACGTTCATTCGATACAATGGGACCCGTCTCTGCAGGGATCATTTCCTTCAATATTTTGATCGAAGAGTAAAAAAAGATATCAAGAAACAGGGTAAAACAGAGAATGATAGTAGAATTGGTGTTGCTATCTCTGGTGGCAAAGATAGTACAGTTGCGTTACATGTAATACATAATATTTTCTCAAGGAGAAAAAATGTGGATATTATCGCAATAACTGTCGATGAGGGAATTAAAGGCTATAGAGACAAAAGCATTACTAGTGCTAAGAAAAATTGTGAGGAATTAGACATTGAACATCACATAGTTAGTTTTAGTGATCATATTGGGACAACAATGGATAAAATAGCGAAGAAACATGATAAGTTAGGTGAATGCAGCTATTGCGGTGTTTTCAGAAGAGTATGCCTCAATAATAAATCCAAGGAACTTGGAATTACCAAACTTATCACGGGTCACAATCTTGATGACATGGCCCAGTCTATTCTGATGAATTTTGCAAATGGTGACATGCAGAAACTCGCACGTCTAGGTCCACATACGAAGGTTCAACCAGGGCTTGTTCCAAGGATGCTGCCACTGCGAGCTATCCCTGAAAAAGAAAACATGTTATATGCTATACTGAACAACATAGAGTTTCATGATGCGGAATGCCCATATTCCACTCGTGCATTCCGGGGAGTCTTCCGGGATATCGTTGATGATCTTGAATATCGGGATCCTGGGACGCGACATAGCATTTTAAACAGTTATGATAGCATCAAAGACCTTCTCCTTGATAAGTATCCACCTGCGGATTTAAACAAATGTGTAAAATGCGGGGAACCTACATCACAAAAGCTTTGTAAAGCTTGTATAATGAAAGAGAGAATTATTTAGAGCTTAAATGAAAAACCTTTTTATTCACACTTTTGCTGACATCTTTGCAAAATGAAGCGGTTGAAACTTAAATGTAAACCACTTGATGACCTATTGGGTGGAGGCATAGAAAACGGTTCAATTACTGAGATTTATGGAGAAGCAGGTAGTGGTAAAACAAATTTTTGCCTCCAGGCATCTAGAGAATGTTCCCTTAAGGATAAAAAAATAGCATATATCGACAGCGAGGGTGTTTCTTTAGAACGATTACAGCAAATTTGCAGTGAAAATGATTTTAAAAAAATCCTTTCGAATATACTTTTTTTCAATCCATCTTCACTTGAGGAGCAGGAGAAAATGATTAAAAATGCTGCCAAAATAAAAGATCTAGGTTTGATAGTTTTTGATACATTTAACATGTTTTACCGGATGACACTTGAAGAAAACGAAGAAGGAGCAAATAGATCTTTGAACCGCCAGATAACAAACCTTCAGCTAGCTGCAAGGAAAAAAGATATTCCTGTTATCATGGTAGGTCAGGTTTATTCAGTGGAAAACGATGATGTGAAACCCTTTGCAGGACGCAATATTGAACATATAGCAAAAACCATTCTTAAACTTGAAAAAACAGGTATCGGCCGAAGACAGATTTTTATTATTAAGCATCGATCTATCCCTGAGGGGAATAAAGCATTTTTTACGATAACGGCCAAGGGTTTGGAATAAACCATGAGTAACATTAAAAAATGGCTTAATGAAAGCTCTTACATAGAACCAATGTCTCCAGCGTGTGAAATGTGTGCAATGGGTTCAAAAATGGTAATTCTAATTACTGGCCTCTGTCCTGCTGGTTGTTTTTACTGTCCCCTTAGCATTAGGAAACTTGGTAAAGATCGTATTTTTGCTGATGAATGGGAGCTTGATAACGAGGATGACGCAGAGAAATTAATCAAGGAAGCAGAATGCATAGAGGCTGATGGTGCAGGGATCACAGGTGGAGATCCATTAACTGTTTATGATCGTACAACTAAATATATCAGTTTTTTAAAAAACCGGTTTGGAAAAAAGTTTCACATACATCTGTACACCTCTGGTCTACAAAATGGTGAAAAAATAGGAGAAATTGTTAATGCAGGGCTTGATGAGATAAGGTTTCATCCTATGCCTAGTTACTGGAAAAGCATGGATAAAAACCCAATTCTTAAATCCATTAAAAACGCTCTTTCAACAGACGCAGATGTGGGAATTGAGATACCTGTTATACCCGGGATGGAAAATGATATACAATCAATGGTTAAATGGGCAGATGATAATGGAGTTAAATGGGTTAACTTAAATGAGTTAGAATTCTCTGAGACAAACGCTGATGAACTTAAAAAAAGGGGTTTTACTGTTAAAGATGAGATATCTGCAGCTGTTACAAAAAGTCAAAAATCAGCAGAAAAACTAGTTAAATGGAGATCTGAGTCAAATATGAATATTGGTATCCATTATTGCTCTTCTTCTTTTAAGGATGGTATTCAACTTAGGAACAGGATTAAACGAAGAGCAAGAAATATTGCGAGTCCTCATGATGTTATAACCAAAGACGGAACACTTGTGAAAGGTGTAATTATTCCCGGGGAAAAAACATTAATTGAAGCCATGCAGTTGTTAAAAGAGTTTTATAAAATAAACGAGAAATATCTGCTGCTGAACCTGAAAAAAAATAGAGTTGAAATTGCTGTATGGCTCCTTGAAAAAATAGCTGCTGACCTGGAGGAAAAAGGCTTTGAGTGTTTTATGGTTGAAGAGTATCCAACTGCTGATGCTCTTGAGGTTGAAAGAACTCCTCTCCCGCTTTAAAACTATGCTTTTTGTCCTGAAAAAGATTTTTATATGTGACCTACATTCAAGGCTTTACAAAACATATAAGATAAACTATCTATGAAAGCTTAAAAAAATAAGGAGGCTAAAAAATATGGCTATGTATGTAAGATTTCAGGCTCCTAAGGAGCTACAGGATTTAGCCTATGATCTAGTAGAGAAAGCTAGAGATAATGGGAAAATATCCAAGGGAGCAAATGAGGCTACAAAACAGGTTGAACGTGGACAGGCTAAAATTGTTGTAATGGCTGAGGATGTAACACCTGAGGAAATCCTTGCTCACATGCCCGTGTTATGTGAGGAAAAAAATATACCTTATACCTATGTTCCAAGTAAACAGGAACTTGGCACCTCAGCAGGTTTGATTGTTGGTACTGCTGCTGTGGCAATATTGAATTTAGGGAAGGATAAAGCAGGTATTGAGAACATAGTTAAAAAAATTGAGTCAGTTAAAAAACAGTGATGAAATATGGTAGATGGTACTCCTTGTGAGGTTGTTGAAATCATTGATCGTACAGGTATGGCTGGAGAGGCTTCGCAGGTTAAAATCAGGGTTTTAGATGGTGTTGACAAGGGTAAAATTATTACCCGTAATGTTATCGGTCCTGTGCAGCTTGGTGATATCCTTATGCTTAGTGAGACACAAAGAGAAGCTAGACGCCTTGGAGGCCCACGTTAGAGGAAAAAACTATGGTTGAACGAAGGAAATGCTCGTTTTGTGGCAATGAAATTGAACCAGGAACTGGTAAAATCTTTTGTAAAAAAGATGGGACGGTTTTGTATTTCTGTAAAAATAAATGTCAGAAAAACATGCTTGATTTAAAACGGGTTCCACGTAGAGTCCGTTGGAGTAAGTATTACGCTAAAAAGTAAAAATGTTCTAAAAACTTAGTTTTTTTTCATTTTTGTTGTTGTTATTCTATAAAACTGGTATGTATGTGCATATTTACCTGCACATGCATATTAATACAGGGGTAAATATAAAAAAGACTTATTTTTCAATATATAGAAAGATATATAGTTATATAACAGGTTCCTCGGGCTAGCATTTAGAAACCAAGCACTCCAAATGCGAATGTATAATTATGGTCTCTGAATGAAAACTAGAGGGAATGGTGAATGAGATGCAAAAAACATCTAAGAGAGATAATAATATAGTTTTTAGGAAGCTGTTGAGTATCTTTGTTATTTTCATGTTGATTATAACATCTTTTGTAGTGTTTTATGTCGAACCAGTAAGTGCGGATTCTCTTACTGTTAATCAGAGGGCTATACCAGGTTTTAATGCATGGGATGGTAATAATTTAACACAACAAAGTAGCTGCAGTATAATAAATAATACTGGTAAGACAAGTAGTTTTTATTATGGTAATACTGCTGATATCGAGTTTAACGGTACGATTGTTGGAACTGATACATGTTATCTTTATTGCCCTCAGTATAACACGACATTTGATACGGGTAGCGGGAATTATGAGGTTTTTACAAACTGGTCTAAATATTCTGATACCGCAATTTCTGCAGCGGATTTAACCCTTGAGAATGTCTATTTGAATATCTCTGGTTTATGGTTGCTTATAGCTGATGATGCCACTACTCTTTGGCATGTTAATATGAGCAATATGTCAATTTGTGATCCGCCTAGTAGTGATAATTGGGAGAAAATTGTTGGGTGGTTTTGGGTAAATTCTAGTTTTCCATGGAGTATGAATCTTTCAAGATCCGTGGTTTTATATGATAATAATGACTCTATGAACATAACCTTTTATGATAGTAACTGGGATCCTATAAGCAGTAGTTGCTTTGTTGATGTTTGGAAAGTTGATAATCAAGCTCCTGGTATAGGTGATTATAATCTTTCATATCACAAAGAATTAACTGCGGGTAGCAATGGTTTATGGGAAATCAATGGGTCTGTTATGTATACTATGACTCATAATATTGGACCTGGGACTTATATTATAAGGGCATATGAGGATATTGAGCCAGGGCATTCATCGGCATTAAATATTTATGGTAATACAGGGGGTTCAAATTATCAGGGGACTAGAGGTTATAATACTACTTTTGGTTATACAGATACTGGAAATTGGTCTGGGAGATTTATAGAAGCGGGTAGTACTACTCAAATCCGTTCTTACATGTCTGAACCTGTGAATAACACATGGTGGCAGGATACAAATACTGACACTACGACATATAGATGGGAGACATGTGGTCCTTTTAACCCGCCAGAGATATGGGTTAATTCTACATACTTGTATGTTTTAAATAAAAATGCTACCTTTAAGGGATATGTTAATGACTCCTATCAATCTCCTCTTGAGGGTGTAAATGTATCCGCGTCACATAACAGTTACGGGCTGGTGAATTACACTTTAACAGATGCTAACGGATATTATGAGTTAAATCTTACCTCTGGCGTGTATAATGTTTCTTATTTTAAAAACATGTATGATCCAAACTGGTCTGATGAGAATATAGCGGATAGCGGTATCAATTGGACGAATCTTTCACTCAGTGGAGGCAGTGGCCCTCAAGGAAGTTACTTTGTAAATCAATGGAATGCTACCATGAACACTCAATATATTACGAATTGTTCGGGTAAAAAATTCAACTTTACATTTTATCGAGAGTGTGGACAGGAAAACATGAGGATAAATAATATTACTATTCATTTGCCATCAGGTTTCACATATGTTGAAAACAATGGAACTACACTTGGAAATGGAGAACCAACTGAGTTTAGAATTAATCATACAGCTAATAGGATATCATGGATTAAAACAAATAGCCAAGGATTTTTATATAACGCATCTGAAAATTTCTGGTTTGTAGCAAATGCCACACGAACATTGGGTTCCGACACGTTTAATATTTCAGTCCTAGGTAGTACTGGTACATATCAGAATTTTACTAAAACAGTTTTTGTAACAATGAATTTTTCATTTACGGGATCTGTAAAAAATATAACTGGTTCTGTTCTAGAAGGAGCGATAGCTAGTTTCGCTACGAATAGTTTTTCGAGTCAAGAATCGGTTAACTTTGGAACTTTTTCAGATACGACAAACTCCACAGGTCATTTTAACATTACAGGTGTTCCAACAATTTATGATCCAGCTGAACCAGGACAAGGAGCTCCAAGTGGTAGTGCTAGTATATTCTATCAATTAAGCGCTAAAGAAGTTTTACCTGGTACACCTTATGCGATCAATATTTCACCAAGTTTGCCATCATTAGGCTATACCGAGTTAACTTCGATGATGAATAACCCTGAGATGTATCTTAAGAAAGCTATGACCTTTAAGGTAGATGTTATTGGGCCTACATGGAATTGGTCAACAGCATCAATAGATGGTTATGGATCGAAAGATTTTCAGATTATGGCTAAAGATTTAGCTTTAGGTTATTCCGCGCAAGAAAACAATACAGAGGCTTCTATGCATTTATTATCAGTTCCAGCAAATAGAAATTACTCTTTTAGTATATTCCCATCTAGTTCATTCCCAGTTAGTATTAGACTCAATAATGTGCATTCTAGATGCACTAACGGCGATGATCTTAATCAGACTGGGGTTGTTGTAGACTATTGGGGTTTCAATGGAACATTTTTGATTAATGTCACTGTAAATGCTAGTTATTCACAGAAATATATAAATGGTACATTTGATGGGATTTCAGGGACTTTATCATCAATGAGGGTAGTTGCATATGTGATGGAAGATGAGGATATGGTTTTCGAAAATTGGGCGTTACCTCATAACCTTGGTAATGAAAGTGGGAAACCAAATGATTTTTATGAACTTGCTACAGGTGAATATAATATTTCACTTCCAGCGACAAACGCGACTTCATATTTCATGTTAAGAGCATATGCTGTTGATACAGATGGAATATATTACGCTGACTCTGCAATAATAAATGGATCCGGGTTAAATCTTAGTATAAATCAACATAACTTTACTATGGCGCCTTTAGTCAATGGTTCCAATAGAAGTATTTCTTCAAATAATGTTACAGCTCAATGGAATCAAACAACGATTGTTAACACAACAGCAGTGTTATTTAATTTAACGAATGGTTCTGCTTTGCTTAGCAATGAGAATTCTTTCATAGAAATAAAACGTACGCTATCAGATGGTACAGTATATACGCAGATGACTGATGCTTCAAATGGTCAGTTTAATGTATCATTAAAACAAGGAGAGAGTATCAAAAAACTTACTATCTATTCACAGCTTTATGCTCCTATTTCGGTTAGGGTTTCAGATGAGGTAATTAACGGCTCTGTTAATACTTCACAGATAAATTGTACTAATGGTTATTGTAACATAACTATGAGATCATTTGGAGAATTTGATCCACTTGATGAAAATCAAGATTTCGAAATGGCGATTTATAAATCTAATGCGTCTTGTAATGTTCCAGATCCACCTGAGTACTGTGATCTTTGTGCAGAGCAGGGTGGAGAGATGAATGAATCAGAGTTTTCACCGTTTAACGCGATTTTAAAAGGAGATATAAACTTGATGATATCAAGTGAGAATATTAGTGTTTATTACATAAATGTTGATCTTTTGGCTTCGGGTCCACCTGATGCTGCTTTTAGTAATACAGCAGATCAAAGTTCTTCTGGTTTAGAAGCGGCTTGGCAGTTTGGCAGTCAGGGTCCAGATATCTATGACTATGTATTTCTTAAAGTGCCTTATCCACAGCTTTTTGATGACAGGAATATTACTGTTAAAATAAATAAGTTATTTGACAACGATTTCAATACTGTTTGGAATACTTCTCTAGGTCATAATATTACTCAAATTCAGAATTGGGATAACCTTAGCGAGTATAGTGATTATTTGAACACATCATATGAAGCATATTTCAATGGCACAGGTGTTTTCTGCGATCCTTCTAATACTCTAATGCAAAATGGTTTGGGTTATAAAGATGTTACAAATCATAAACTCTGGATGAAAATCCTGCACTTTTCAGGTTTAGGTCCAACTATTTTCTACTCAGGTGGTAATCAGTCTTATTTGTTGAATGAATCCCCGACTAATAACTTAGCTAATATTGATCCATTCCCGCCGTCGTTATATGTTCTCTGTATAGATAATGACACGGCTGATACAATGAATGCTACATGGTCAAGTAACTCTAGTGGTAGCTGGGTGACCTTTGCGACGAATACAAGTATAGCAAATAATACTAATATTACACAGATAAATCTTAACTTTAGTAGCCCTGGTACGAAATATTGGTGGAGAGTAAATCTTACAGATGGAACTAATTGGTATAATCAAACCTATGCTTTTACTACAAATTATGATCCTTATCAGAATGGAGAATCACCAGTAAATGAAGTAACTAAAGCTTCTACCACGCCTTCGTTATATGTTGTATGTAATGATAATGATACAGGAGATACTATGACTGCTTACTGGTATTACAATGATTCTTCAACGGGAAAATGGTATTTGTTTGGAACTAACTCAAGTGTTAGCTCAGGGACAAACATAACACAGGATAACAGTAACTTCTCAAACCATAGTACAACATACTACTGGAGTGTTAATCTCACAGATGGTAATAACTGGAGTAATATCACTTATTCATTTACAACTAATTATGCTCCGACTCAAACCGGAAAAGCACCTACAAGCGGAAGTAACTATGTAAATACCACTCCGGATCTTTATGTGATTGTAACAGATTTAGACAGTGACACTATGACTGCCTACTGGTGGTACAATGTTAGTGATAGCTGGTGGCAGTTTGCAACAAATTCAAGTATTACCAGTGGTACAAATATTACGCAAACAAATAGTAATTTCAGCAACAACAGTGAAGCCTGTTACTGGAGTGTAAATGTAACAGATGGAACTAATTGGACGAATTCAACAAATAGTTTCACCACAAGAAGTCAATATCTTCCTGATGCTCCAACTAGTTTTACTGCTACCGCTGCTGGTACAAGCTCGATCAGTCTTTCATGGACCATAGGGACAAATTCAAACTATACAAGAATACAAAGAAGCACAAGTACTTACCCGACATCGATATCTTCAGGTACGAGTGTTTATAATAGTACAGGATCTTCAAAAACTGACTCAGGTTTAAGCTCTGGAACCAAATATTACTATTCAGCTTGGAGTTATAACTCAACAGGTAATGAATGGAGTGTAACCTATGCAACCGCCAGTGCAACAACTAGTTCACCTAGTGGTGGCAGCCCAGGTAGTCCACCAGCTCCACCTACAGTAGTAACATCAGGGATAGTCATATCAAGTGTTACACACACGCCGACAACAGTTACAAGCTCTGACACTGTAAACGTAACAGCAACAATCACAGCTTCAAGCGGTGTTTACAAAGCCCGGGTTTATTACACAGTTGATGACACACTGTACAGCGTAACAATGAGTAACACAACTGAATCAGCATACTATGGAAACATTGGACCATTTGCTGATGGAAAAACAGTAACATATTATATACATGTAACAGACCAGTTTGCGAATACAAAGGATTCATCTACTTACAGTTTCTCATTAGCAGATAGCACAGCCCCATCAATAGACAGTGTTACACCATCTGATGGCTCATCGACATCAAACCTAAGACCAGAAATCAAAGCAGAATACTCTGACAGTGGAGGGATAGATACATCTAGTGTTAAATTAACATTCAACGGAGTAGACGTCACCAGTGGATCAACAGTAACAGCATCCTATGTCTCCTACACGCCAACAGAGGATTTAACCTATGCGACATACAGCGCCACCGTTGAAATATCAGACATCACAGGTAATTCAAACTCAAAAACCTGGACCTTCACCGTAGAATCAGGAACACAACAAACAACACAAATAATAGATGAAATACCCGTAGGTGGAACAGAAACATGGGAAAACACACAAGAAGACAGCAAAATAGAGCAAATATCACTAACAGCAGCAAATAAACTAGAAAAAGTACAACTCAGTGTAACCACTCAGGGATCAAAACCATCCACGGTAACAGAATCACCAACCCAAACAGTATACCTTTATCTCGTCATTGAAACAAATAAAACTGCTTCAGACATATCAGAAGCAGCAATAGGTTTCAAAATCGATCAAGCATGGTTCACACAAAATAGCATAGATAAAGACACTGTGAAACTACTCAGATACGTGGATGATACATGGACTGAACTAGCCACTACAAAGAGCAATGAAGACAATGATTATGTTTACTATTCTGCGACAACAACGGGTTTCTCAGTGTTCGCAATAGTAGGAACACCAATAATTGAAGAACCTGGTGAAGGACTGCCGATCTGGATATATATTATGATTGTTGTAGTAATCATTATTCTAATAATTGGTATGCTTTTCAAAACAGGATATCTGTATGTTGAAGAAGAGTCTTCTGAGAAAAAAGAACAAAAAACAAAGAAGAAAAATGGAAACAAAAAATCAAAAAAATAAAACAGCTCTCTTTTTTCTTTTTTTAATAAAATGTTTAAATAACATATAATTAATCCTCACGTGGGAGTAATCTGTTTATGACGGAAATAAACATTAAAACATTTAAAATAGAGAAACCTGATGATATGAATTTTATACTTGGTCAAACTCATTTCATTAAAACAGTTGAGGATATTTATGAGGCAATGGTGAACTCTGTACCTGGTGCAAAATTTGGTATAGCGTTTTGTGAGGCTAGTGGTGCTTGTAAGATACGTTCAGAAGGTAATGCTCCTGAACTTAAAAAACTCGCTGAGAAAAACGCAGGAAATATAGGCGCGGGTCATTCTTTTATTGTTTTTATGAAAGATTGTTTTCCTTTGAATGTTCTTAATGCTATACAAAATATCCCTGAGGTTTGTAATATTTTCTGTGCGACTGCAAACCCTGCAAGGGTTGTTGTTGCTGAGGCGGAGAATGGTGATGGTGCTGGCAGGGGTATCCTTGGCGTTATCGATGGATATATGCCAAAGGGTGTTGAAAATAATGAAGAAAAACAATGGAGGAAAAATTTCCTTAGGGACATTGGTTATAAGCTTTGATGTCCATGTTTTCCAACTAGTGGTACGAACGCGCAGCCGCCTAGGTTTTTAATTTTTATTTTACCCTGGTTTTTTTCTAATAATTCCAGGTTGCATATCATTCTTCCAACAGGTATCATGAGTTTCCCTGGGTCTTTGAGTTGTTCGATAAGTGGTTTTGGTATGTCTGGTGCTGCGCATGTTACATATATCCGGTCATAGGGTGCATGTTGTGGTAATCCTTCTGAGCCGTCTCCAGTTATTATTGTGACATTTGTGATGTTTGCTTTTTGCAGGTTTTGTTTAGCTTTTTCTGAAAGAGATCTGAATCGTTCTATCGTGTAAACATGTCCTTTGTTGCCTATTATTTTTGATACTATTGCTGCGTGGTATCCTGATCCTGCTCCGATTTCTAGGATTTTCTGGTTTTGTTGCAGGTCTAATCCTTCAGCCATTATTGCTACCATGTGTGGTGCTGATATGGTTTGCCCGTTTCCTATTTCTAGTGGTGTATCAGCATATGCATAGTTTTGTAAATGTTCTGGGACGAATAGTTCTCTCGGTGTTTCCATGAATGCTTTTTCTACTGTTTTTGTTTTTATTCGCCCTTCTAGTATAAGATGTTTTATTAGTTGTTTTCTTTTTTCTTCGTAGTTCATTTTTACTATTTTTATAATGATAATATGTTTTATATATTCTTCTTGGTTTATCCCATGGTTGCTTATGAGGAAGAAGGCTGTTATTGCTCTTGGTGGAAATGCTCTTATTAAAAATGATCAGGAGGGTACTATTTATGAGCAGTTTGATAATACTCGTGAGGTTCTGAAGCATATTGTTCGAATAATTAAGGATGGTTGGGATGTTGTTGTAACTCATGGTAATGGTCCTCAGGTGGGTGCTATTCTTTTGCAGAATGATCTAGCACGTGATGTTACTCCTCCTATGCCTCTTGGCATTTGTGTTGCTGAGAGTGAGGGGCTTATTGGTTATATGATTCAGCAGTGTTTATCTAATGCTTTGAAAAAAGCAGGTATTAAAAGACCTGTTGTAGCGTTGATTACTCAGGTTCTTGTGGATGAGGATGATCCTTCTCTTTTGAATCCGACTAAGCCTATTGGTCCCTTTTATTCTGATGATGAGGTTCAGGATCTCCGGGATGAGGGTTATAAGGTTAAAAAATACAGTGATGGCTGGCGTATCGTTGTTCCTTCTCCGGATCCGAAATCTATTGTTGAAGGCGGGATTATCAATAAAATGCTTGATGATAATATAATTGTTATATCATCTGGTGGAGGTGGCATGCCTGTTATTGAAAAAGAAGGATGGGGCCTTGATGGACTTGAGGCTGTGATTGATAAAGACCTTGCGTCTGAACGACTTGCTGAGGCTATAAAAGCTGAAATGCTTTTGATTCTTACAAATGTTGAAAAAGCTTATCTGAACTATAACAAACCCGGTCAGAAACCACTTGATACTATCAAACTAAAGGATTTGAAAAAATATTATGACGCGGGTCATTTCCCGGAGGGAAGCATGGGTCCAAAGGTTCTTGCTGCTATACGTTTCCTGGAGTCAGGTGGAAAAAAAGTGATTATTTCCCATGTTGACAAAGGATACAAGGCGTTTAAGGGAGAAACTGGTACACACATAACTAAATAAAACCCCATTTTATTCCGGTTTTTAGATTTATGGATACCTCTGACATTGAAAAACAGATAAAAGACATCGAGGATGAAATCTTTAATACTCAGAAGAATAAAGCTACAGAGCATCATATAGGGAAACTAAAGGCGAAACTAGCACGTCTTCGATCTGAAGTTGAGAAACGAAAAAGTGCTGGTGGCAAAGGTAAAGGTTTCGCCATAAAAAAACAGGGAGATGCCACAGTTGGGTTAGTAGGATTTCCAAGCATTGGCAAAAGTACTCTTCTGAATCAGCTTACTCGTGCTGAGAGCCGTGTGGGTTCTTATGATTTCACAACATTGGATGCTATCCCTGGTATGATGAAATACAAGGGTGCTGATATCCAGTTTTTGGATCTGCCTGGGCTTATTTCTGGTGCTGCTGCTGGCAAGGGCCGAGGACGCGAGGTATTATCAGCGGTTCGAAATGTTGATCTAATACTTTTTATGATAGATGCGCAGCATCGTGATCATCTTGATCTTATGGCTGCAGAGCTTCACAAGGGTGGTTTACGTCTTAATCAGAAAAAACCTGATGTTGTAGTAAAAAAAACTGGACAGGCTGGAATTAATGTTACCTCTACTGTTAAGTTATCATATATGGATTATGATTTGATAAAAACTATTTCCTCTGAATATGTAGTAAATGCGGATATAATAGTTCGTGAGGATATAACTGAGGATCAGCTTATTGATGTTTTTATGGAGAACCGTATCTATGTGCCAGGTATTGTGATAATAAATAAGGTGGATTTGATTTCTGATGAGGAAATAAAAAATCAAATAAATGATATTAAGAGAGCTGGTTGGAAGGTAATTAGTATATCTGCGAAAACAGGGTTTGGTCTTGATAAACTTCGTGAGATAATTTTCACAAAGCTTGAACTTATCCGTGTTTTTATGAAACCCGCGGGTCAGAAACCTGATATGAATGAACCTTTGATTCTAAAAAAGGATGATGCTGTTGAGGATGCCTGTCGTAAGCTTCATCGTGATTTTAAAGAAAAATTCCGTTATGCAACTGTTAGTGGTCCATCTGCTAAGCATGATATTCAAAAAGTAGGACTTGATCATGTTTTACATGATGGGGATATTCTTACTATTGTTATTTCTCGTTAATTTTTAAGTAGATTTTTTGCTTTTTTTACCATGTGTTTCTCATTAAGCTCATATTTCTCAAGTAGATCTGCTGGTGTTCCACTTTCACAGAAGATATCTCTGATTCCCATTCTGTAGAATTTTATGGATATATTGTTTTCTGCTAGTATTTCAGCAATTGCTGCCCCTAGTCCTCCTATGACTGAGTGTTCCTCTGCGGTTATTATAGCGTTTGTATCCTTAGCACATTTAAGAACAAGTTTTTCATCAAGTGGTTTGACTGTGTGCATATCAACTATTCGGGCGCTTATTCCTTGTTTTTTTAGAGTGTTATATGCTTCAAGGGCTGGTTCAACCATTGTACCAGTACATATAAATGTGATATCTTTTCCATCTTTTACGGTCATTCCTTTACCAAGTTTGATATCATCCAGGTCTTTTTTGTCGTATATGACTGGTGCATCTGCACGTCCTATTCTTGCGTACATTGGTCCTTTTGTTTCTGCCATTAGGTGTACGATTTTTTTTGTCTGCACCGCGTCGCTTGGTGCTAATACTGTCATGTTTGGTAGTACGCGCATTAGTCCTAGGTCTTCTATCATTTGATGGCTTACTCCGTCTTTTCCTACGCTGATTCCTCCATGTGTGGCAAAAATTTTCACGTTTGCTTTAGAATAAGCTAAGTCCATGCGTATTTGGTCGTATACTCTTCCTGTGGCAAACACGGCGAATGTGCTTACGAATGGTAGTTTCCCGCAAGAGGCTAGTCCGGCTGCTGTGGTTATCATGTTTGCCTCGGCTATTCCCATTTCGAAAAACCGGTTAGGAAATTCTTTTGCGAATTTGATTGTCTTAGTGGATTTAGAAAGATCTGCATCTAGTACGACTAGGTTTTTGTGTTTTTTCCCTAGTTCTATGAGTGCTTCACCATAGGCATTCCGAGGGTTTATCATTTTTTTAGTATTCATAGGAGTGCCTCCAGTTTTTTCTCTGCCACTGTTAATTCTTCTATGGCGATATTTCTTTCCATCTCGTTTGGTGGTACTCCATGGAAGTCAACGTTGTTCTCCATGAATGATACGCCTTTGCCTTTAGTTGTGTTCAGTATTATCATACTTGGTTGATTGCGGTGAGAATCCGCTTGCTGTAATGTTTCAAGGATTTTTTTTATGTCATGTCCATCTGTTTCAAAGACTTTCCATCCGAAGGATTTCCATCGATCATATACTGATTCCAATTTCAGTACGTCTTCTGTGCGTCCATCGATTTGTAAAAAATTCCGGTCTATCATCGCAGTGATGTTATCGAGTTTATAGTGTGATGCTACAGCGGCTGCCTCCCATACTTGTCCTTCGCCTGTTTCTCCGTCTCCTAGCATCACGTAGACATGGTAGTTTTTTTTATCCATTTTTCCTGCGAGTGCTACGCCGTTAGCGAATGACAATCCATGTCCAAGACTACCAGTGGATGCTTCAACACCTGGTACGTATGTGCATACTGGGTGTCCTTGTAGCATGCAGCCTGCTTTTCTAAGGTTTTTGAGTTCGTTGACTGGGAAATAACCTGATTCAGCAAGAGTGGCATACAATGCTGGTGCTGCGTGTCCCTTGCTTAAAATAAACCGGTCTCGGTCTGGGTCTTTTGTTTTCTTTGGGTTATGTTTCATATGTGAAAAATATAACGCTACTAATGCGTCTACTGCTGATAGTGACCCTCCAGGGTGTCCTGATTTTGCGCGGTAGAGCATTTCGATGATATGTTTTCTTATTTTGACAGCTTTCAAGTTTAATTTGTTGATTTCTTTTTCGGTGTAACCCTTCATCTTTTTTTGTCTCCCCCGTGTTTTAAAAAAGCATTTGGGACAATTTGTTCCGTATACTTTTTCCCTGTAAATAGTTTTTTATAAAATTAAACTGTGATTTATTTTTTGGTAGGTTTTTTATGGGTTCGTGAAATGGTGTAGAGATCATTGTATATCTCGGGTCTGATATCTCTTAGTACTGGGCGGTTTGCTCGTGCTGTTTTTATCTGTTCAAGATCTATTTCACATGTGACAATGGATTCTTTGTAGTATGGTGCTTTTATGATTTGTTTCGCTAGAGGGTCTGATATTTGTGAGCCTCCCCAGAATACTAGGTTTTCTTGTGTTCCAACTATGTTTACGAAAGTGTAGAAAATAGTGTTTTCTACGGCTCTTGCGGGTATTAGTGTTTCGAAGTATTTTTTTGATATGTTTGGTGTCGCGGAGATGTTTATTATCATGTCTGCTCCTAGCATTGCGTATGCGCGGGATAGTTCTGGGAAGAAAATATCGTAGCATATGGTTAGGCCTATTTTTCCAAATTTGGTTTTACAGAGTGTTAATGATTCTCCTTCGTCGTAGTATATTTTTTCTTCGAATGGTCCGAATGTTGGCATGAACCATTTGTTGTATATGTCTGTTTTTCCACTGGGGTGTATCATTACTGAGGAGTTATGTATTAGTCCTTCTACTTTGTCGTCTTTTATGGGCATTCCAAAGACTATGTAGCAGTTGTGTTTTTTTGCGGTTGTTTTCATTGTTTTAATTGATGGGCCGTTGGCTTTTTCTGCTAGGTCTCTGAATTCATCTTTTATCTGGTATCCTGTGAGGTTTAGTTCTCCGAAGATGTACATGTCTGATTTTGTTTTTTGTATGTAGTTTTGCATTTTTTGTAGGTTGTTTTTTTTATCTGCTATTTTTGGTCTTATTGTGATTAGTGATGTTTTCATTTGTAAAACCTGGTATGGTGTAATGTTTATTGTTTTTTTAAAATGTTGTTATTGTGGGATGTTTGGGGAGGTACCTCTTTTTTTTAAAAGACGGATGAGAGACGGGATGTTTTTGGAGGAGGCACCTCTTTTTTTATAGGATGGAGGAAAAAAATGGGGAGGAGAGGAATTGTTTCTTTGCTGTTTTTTTTCGTGCCATTTTTTTTGGGATTGCTTTTGGAATGGGATGCCAAAAAGATGTGTTTTGGCACGTAACTCCCCCGGTTGTTGGGTTTGTTGAGTGGTAGATGAAGTTATCCATTTCCTCACCTTTGTGCAATGCATTAACGCCTTGCAAACATGAAATACGATGATTAGTATTTAAATGTTTCGCTCTTTGCATGGCATATATGCTAATCATTAGAGAAATGCATAAATATGCAAAAAAAGATAACAAAAAGCAATGGATGGGTACGAACAAGAAATAGAACAAATCAAAAAAGTTCTAAAAGAAAACTCCAAAGGAATGACAGTTACAGACATTGCACATAAAATAAAAATCAACAGAAACTCAGTAGCAAAATACCTAGACATAATGAGAATAAGCGGACATGTCGAAATGATCACCTTCGGACCCGCAAAAGTATTTTTCCCATCAAGAAGAGTACCAATATCCGACATGCTAAACTACACGTCAGACTATATAATCATATTTGATGCAGATCTAAAAATAACAATGATAAACAACTCATTTCTACAATTTCTAAACATAAACCGAGAAAACATCATAGGTGAAACAGTAAACGAAATACTACTACAAATATTCAGAGACAACACAGAACTACTCGTAGGATTAAAAGAAGCATTAGAAGGAAAAATCTTCAAAGAAGAAATAGACTTCCAAAATAAAAAAGACACACATTTTTTCCTAATAAAAATAGTACCAACCACATTTGAAGACGGACGAAACGGTGGAACCATTGTCATAAAAAACAACACAGATCATAAAATCGTAGAAAAAGTATTAAGAGAAAGCGAGGAAAACTTCAGAAATCTGATAAACAGGATAAATAAAAAATAAATATTTTTTAAACTGTTTGATTGATCAGCAAATAAACAGTTAATGATAACATAAACGATGTTAACACAATCAAGGTTAGAACAGCGTTTGTTTTAAGATCAAAAATATTGATCCAGTTGAGAATCGCGATAATAACGTAAGATAAAACAAGCAATACTGCTAGTAAAAGAAGTATCATTAAAACTGCATAAATAGGGTTAGTATATGTTCTGAATTGTTCAATAAGAATCCACATGGAAGCAAAAAAAGCAAGAAAGCCAATAGTTATCTGTGCTTTAGTAATTTCTCTCATGCAGCCTTGTCAGTGGTTACATCTTTATAAAACTTTTTAACTTATCACCAACTAATAACAATGATATGAGGTTAGAGCATATTGGAGAAAAAATTTAGTTACAATGGTTTAACAATCCATCTTCACCCTGAGGTTTATGAACCAGCAGAGGACACATTCCTTATGTTGGAAGCAATCAGTGTAAAACAAAATGATAAGGTGTTTGAGATAGGTACTGGATGTGGAATCATAGCATTGTCTTGTGCTCAGAAAGGTGCAGATGTTGTTTGTTCTGATATAAACCCTTATGCTGTTGAACTTACAAAGAAGAACTATGAAGTTAATAAAAAATTAATAAAAGGATCTTTTGAGGTTAGAAAAGGTAATCTTTTCACTGTTGTTGAAAAAGATGAAAAATTTGATGTTATAATTTTTAATCCTCCTTATCTGCCAACAACACAGGATGAACTTGTTGGTGGGTCTGGTTGGTTTGATGTTGCTACTGATGGAGGAAAAAATGGGTTAGATGTAACCTTAAGGTTCCTGGATGAAGTAAAGAATCACTTGGAAGGGAATAGGGAATCATTTTTTGTTTTTAGCTCTCTTTCAAATGAGGAATTACTTAGGGATTGCATTAAAAAAAATGGTTTACGTGCGAGAGTAATTCGTAAATGTCGTTTTTATGATGAAGAGATTAGGATTATTGGTTTAACTTTTTAATTGAAATTTAATAGTTGGGTGTTTTTGAGTAGTGTCTGTAGTAGATCAAATATTTTTATGTTATGAATTGTGAATATTTTTTGTAAAGGTTTCGATATTTGTGTTTCTTTTTTCTCTATTTTTAGTAATACTGTTAAGGTGTCTCCTCTGTTTCGGTCTACGTGCACTTCAGCCCATGATCCTTGAAATGCTTTATTTGTGTTTTTTGATATGTTTATAGCGTTTATCCAGTATCTGCCATCGATTGTTTTTTCAACGATCCATTCGTCATTTACTTTTTCGAAATCTTCTATGAAGCTATGGGTATAATCTGGTTGTCCAAAATAATCAACTGGTATGAAATTTACGTCTGCTATATCTGATAGTACATCTATTTCCTCTTTTGATAACTTGTTTTTTACATAGTTATCAGGTGCTAATATTACTTTTATGTTTGGTATGCTTAATGTGCTAGTTTCTGATATTTGAGTGGGCGTTTTATTGTTGTTTGTTTTTGTTGTTTGTGCGGTTGTTATTGTAAATGATGTTATTAGTAGTATTAGAAGGATTCCAATTATTTTGATGATTGTTATTTTTTTCATTTTGTATTCTACTCCTTTATTTTTATAAACACATCAATATATAATTTATAATATATATAATTTTCGCTTTTGTCATACGATTACAAAACAACACCCACGATGTACCTATAATAACAAAATGTAACCCCTAAAAAATCTGTTAAAACTGAACACTATCATTAAAAATATTATCCTTAATAAAACCCCAAACACAATCTATATCAGAATCCAAATAAACAGCACCAATCAAAGCCTCTAAAGCATTAGCCAGATTAGTAGGATTACTATCACCATTCTGCTTTCTCTCACCTTTACCAAACGAGATAAAAACACCCAAACCAATCTTTTTCGCCTTCTGAGCCAGAAAACGATTATTCACAAGCTGAGAACGCCTACGAGTAAGTTCTCCCTCAGAAAAATACTTGTTACTCTTATACAACTGCTCAGCAACCAAGTAACCCAGTACGCTATCACCAAGGAACTCAAGACGCTCATTGAACTCAATAGGACTGCTGGCTTCAAAAGCAAATGTTTTATGAGTAAGAGCCGTTTTAAGCAACTCCTTGTTTTTAAACCGGTAGTTTATTTTTTTCTCAAGCTTTTTTAAATCATTGTCTATCATAGATTCAACTCTGTATCTGTTCATCCCATTTTAAAATTTTTATCAAAAATTATAAACCTAAAATATTTTTTGGGAACAATAATTTAAACAGTTTGGAGAACCAGAGATTCATTCCATCTAAACTAGTTGTTAGACTTTTACTCGTAGTTTTTCCTTCTTCTATATCTTTAATACAAACAAGTGTGTTAGGGTCACCGATACCGCATTTTCCATATTTAATCCTGAACCAGCCCCCCTCATGATCCTGTCTTTCATCACCATCCATATCCCAACTGTAACCATCTACGTCTTCACCCCAGTCTGTTCCCCAGCTGTTTTTACAAATCCAATAACCCTCCGTATCATTGTAACCCACTATACAGATCAGATGATAACCTGAAAATATTTCAATTTTAGGTTCATATACACCACCTGAATAATCATTGAAATCCGAATAAGTCATCATAGACGCGGGAATAGGACCATATTCAACAAGGGCATTTTTAATGGAAACATCATCTAAAAGCATAACATGCTCAGTGATCCCAATCCGGTTTTCATTCCAGTTCTCGCATTTCTGAGAGCATTCAACAGGTTCAAAACGTATTATAAACAACCGGCAGCTAAGGTAATTCCGCCCATGGTCATCAAGGCTTTTATATGGGAAGCATTCCTCTCTTATAGCACCATGGGTTTGTAAAAACAAAAGAGAATGATACAAAGTCCCACCACAGCAACCATTTAAATTAAACGGAAAAGCATCTGTCCCACAGGATATCATGTATTGTTCTGAGAGATCAATATCGGTATCTGGGTCACCATTTTTGATATTATAAACAGATTCAAGAGCCGCAAGGATGCCAAAAGCCCAGCAGCTACCACACAACGCCTGGTCACGTACGGGTGTGGTCCAATCACCATGAATACCGTTTATTTCTGCATCACGCCAATCCCAACATTCTGGGGGATCACCCTCAACAACAGAGGATGTATACAAACTCATGGTTTCCGGGTCATCTGGAATAAGACCCATAGCATGGCCCTCTGAAAGAAAACCATACTTTTCCTGCCAGTGTATAATTCTTTTCATTTCACAGTCACAACCCTCTGAAGAATCATCCACTGGCTCTGTTTCTATAGAAACATTTGATACCTTCTGCGAGGTCACCATACAGGGAACACTTAAAACCATTATAAAAACCAGAATAAAAGCA